>Ga0209510_1003067_pt1 | contig 16208 bp, 14 predicted proteins | sample BiotimSIPDNA_FD_185749 | JGI IMG/M metagenome (GOLD analysis project Ga0209510, IMG submission 185749) | Anaerobic biogas reactor microbial communites from Washington, USA - Biogas_R1 time_0 SIP DNA (SPAdes) (version 2) | ecosystem: Engineered > Bioreactor > Anaerobic > Unclassified | place... | reverse complement strand
CCTTTTCGGCGGCTTCCTTCAGGCGCTGCCAGGCCATGCGGTCCTTCTTCAGGTCGATGCCGTTTTCCTTCTTGAAGACCTCGGCGATGTAGTCCACCACCCGGTCGTCAAAATCGTCGCCGCCCAATTTGGTGTCGCCGTTGGTGGCCAGCACTTCAAACACGCCGTCGCCGATCTCCAGGATGGACACGTCAAAGGTGCCGCCGCCCAGGTCGTACACCAGGATCTTGTGGGCATGGTCCTTGTCCAGGCCGTAGGCCAGGGAGGCTGCGGTGGGCTCGTTGATGATGCGCAGCACCTCCAGGCCTGCGATGCGGCCGGCGTCCTTGGTGGCCTGGCGCTGAGCGTCAGAGAAGTAAGCGGGCACGGTGATGACCGCCTGGTTGACGGTTTCGCCCAGGTAGCTCTCCGCGTCCTTCTTCAATTTCTGCAGCACCATAGCGGAGATTTCCTGGGGGGTGTAGTCCTTGCCGTCGATGGACGCCTTGAAGTTGCTGCCCATTTCCCGCTTGATGGACGAAATGGTGCGCTCAGGGTTGGTGATGGCCTGGCGCTTGGCAATCTGGCCTACCAGGCGCTCGCCTTCCTTGGTGAAAGCCACCACGGACGGCGTGGTCCTGGCGCCTTCAGAGTTGGGGATCACAACGGGCTCGCCGCCTTCCATCACTGCCACGCAGGAGTTGGTGGTGCCCAGGTCAATGCCGATGATTTTTGCCATGAAATTCTTCCTCCGTTGATAATCGATTTCGATAAATTGTCCGCTTGTATGTGATCAGCCCGGAACGACCCGCACCATGGCGTGCCGCAGGACTGTATCGCCCATTTTGTAGCCGTTCAACACCACGTCGCACACGGTGCCGGGCTCGCCGTCTTCAGGCGTGGCCTGGGCCACCGCATCCTCCAGGGTGGGATCAAAGGGTTCCCCCAGGCGGCGGATCATCTCCACCCCCCGCTGGGACAGGGTTTCCTGCAGCTGGCGCTGCACCAGTTGGACACCCTTGTACAGGGGATCGTCCTCCCGGGGTTCCAGAAGGGCGCGCTCCAGGTTGTCGCAGACCGGCAGCAGGGTTTTGATGAAAGCCCGGGCGCCGTCGTCGAAGCTTTCAGCTGCCACCTGGCGGTTGCGCCGGCGGAAGTTGTCAAAATCCGCCTGGACCCGCTGGGCCATCCTGAGGTATTCCTCGCTCTGGGCGCGGGCCGCTTCCAGCTGCTCCTCCAGGGACAGTTCGGCGGTGTCTTCCGCCGCCTGCTCCTGCGCCTCCTGCTGCTCCTGCAGCCTGTCCTCTTTGTTCTTCTTGCTCATCATGTCCTCCGTTGTTGGCTCAGCTGCTGTCAGCCGCTGAACATCTCATTCATCGCCTGGCTGGCCACCCTGAGGGTGCCAAACACGCTGGCGTAGGGCATCCGGGTGGGGCCGATGAGGCCGATGGTGCCCCGCTGCCCCCTGCCCAGGCGGTATTCCGCCAGGGCGATGCTGCAGTTCTGCATGCCTTCGATGCCGTTCTCCGGCCCGATGTGGACCAGCAGTTCCCGGCCGCCCGTCTCCCGCACCAGCCCCAGCAGGGCTTCCTTGTTGTCCAGGGCATACAGCAGCTGGCGGGCTTTTTCTGCCTCCTGGTACTCGGGAAAGCCCAGGATGTTGTGGGTGCCGCAGATGGTGAGCTGGTCTTCTGCGCTTTGGCGGTCCATCTGGCTGGCCAGGTCCATGATGCCTTCCAGCACCTGGGGATCCCCCGGGGACTGGTGGGCGAAGACCTGCAGGGCCGATTGGACCTCGCTTAAGGTGCGGCCTGCAAACTGCTCCGACAGCATCCGGCTGATGGCATACAGGGCGTCTGCATCCAGGTGCTCGGATACCTGCACCATGGTGTCCCGGATGATGCCGTAGTCGGTGACAATCACCAATAGGGCCAGGGCCCTGGACACCGGCACCAGCTGCAGGGTGGCAATCCGCATGCTTTCCTGCCGGGGCAGCAGCACAAAGGAGGCATAGCTGGTGAAATCGGCCAGGGCGAAGGCGGCGCTGCGCACCACATCCTCCAGGTGACTGACCCGCTTGACAAAGGCGGCACGAAAGGCCTCGTTGTCCGGCTGGCTGACCAGGCCTTCCTCCATTAGCATGTCCACATACAGGCGGTAGGCCAGGGTGGCCGGCACGCGGCCCGCAGACACATGGGGCTGGATCAGGTAGCCCATCTCCTCCAGGTCGCTCATCTCGTTGCGGATGGTGGCGCTGGACAGGTGGGGCAGGTACTTCCGCGCGATGGTGCGGGAGCCCACCGGGGTGGCGGTGAGGACATAGTCATCCACAATGGCACGCAGGATGCGCTTCTTGCGGTCTTCCATGGGCCTTCCCTCCTTCCCGGTTGTTAGCACTCTCATGTGTCGAGTGCTAACCTGGTTCAACGATACCACGGGACAGGGGCTTTGTCAAACAATATTTCAATCTTTTGCGGCTTGTTCACGGGATGTTCAAAAGATGTGCAGGGACAGGGCCCTGCAGGTGCAGGATGGACAAGCGCAGGCCACTCCCTGCGCCTTTATGTAATATGTAAGAAGCCTTATACTGAGTGAAAACATTGTTGCACCGATGGGCCGAGGATTTTTGTGTCTCGGCTAAATCGAGCAAAGGAAGCGTAGCCGTAGCCTACGCTGACTGAGCGAGATGACGCAGAGGCGCAAAAAGACCGGCTCATCAAAGCAAGAATGTTTGAATTCAGTATTAAAAAACGGCAACAGACCGGAGGATGGAAGGTTTCCAGTACAGGACAACGCAAACCGCCGCTAAGAATTGACAAATTGTTCATTATTCAGCGCTTCCCCTTGGTGTATACTCTAAATGGTTTATTCAAGCCATTGGATTAAAGGAGGAACACCATGAAAACCATGAAGCTGAGGATGCTTGCCGTCCTGACCGCACTGATGCTGATGATGGGCCTGGTGCCCGCATTGGCCGAAAGCGCACCCACAGCGCCTGACATTGCCAGTTTTTTCGACAGCGACCAGAACATCCAGATGGACATCCAGGTGGAAATTAATCCCATGCTGGGTGCCCTGGTGGGCACCTTCACGGGTGCTGGCGGCGACGAGGCTCAGAATGAAGCCACCCAGGCCGCGCTGACCACCGTCGTACAGGCCATCAACAAGCTGAAGACCACCCTGATTATGAGCAAGAACGCCGTTTCCGGCGCCATCGGCACCGACAAGGGCGTGCTGATTGACTTCCAGGCCCTGGTGGATGAGGCCGGCAACCAGAGCCACATCACCTCCAGCCTGCTGCCCGACATCAGCCTGAGCCTGGACCCCGCCATGCTGGCCCAGCTGCAGGCCCAGACCATGCAGCAGCAGATGACCCCGGAGCAGGCCATGCAGATGGTGGCCCCTTACCTGGCCGTGATGACCGCCAATTTCGACAAGGCCAAGGCCGGTGTCACCACCGAGGAAGGCGCCTTTGTGACGGAGGGCTTCGGCACCTATAGCAAGCGCACCGTCCTGCCCGTCACCACCCACATGGTGGCTGACTTTGTCCAGGATGTTCTCAACGTCTACAAGCAGGATGAGCAGCTCAAAAAGCTGCTGGAGTCCTCCATGAAGAACAACCCTGCTGCCGCCCTGGCCCCGATGGAAGGCGTCTCCACCCCGAACCCTGAGGAAGCCCTCCAGGAGATGGAGAAAGACCTGAAGCGGATCAAGGAAGAGGAGAACAAGACCGTCCTGCTGGTCAACGCCTATGAAGACGACCTGGGCGGCCTGTACCTGGACATGGTCACCCCGGAGGGGGAGGACTCCGCCTTCAAGGCAGACCTGCTCTTAAAGGGCAACCCTGCTGAATTGGGCAGCGACCTGGAGTTGAGCCTGCGCCTCATCGGCCGCAATGCCACTTCCGTTGAAACCCCCGGCGAGCCGGTGGACTGGAAGGTGATGGCCCAGGAGCTGCAGTCCGGCCAGAACTACCAGGACACCCTGGTGAACCTGAGCCTCTCCATGAAAAACGAGCTGCCCAAGACCAAGAGCGACATGAGCCTGGACATGATTGCCAGCGGCATGCGGGTGGGCATCACCGCCAACAGCGCCAGCGACCTGGCCACCAAGGAGAGCAGCGCAGTTGTCGGCCTGTCCTTCATGAGCCCGGAACCCCTGGTGAAACTGACCTTCGCTACCAAGCCGGTGGAGGAGGAGCCCGCTCAGCCCCTGCTGGAAGGCAAAACCAATGTGATGATCTCCGGCGAGGACCTGAGCCAGGACCTGCAAAACAAGCTGAACGAAAGCCTGCAAAGCGCCCTGCCCGAATTGATCAACCGGCTCAACATCGTCCTGCCGGAGGAAGCCACCGCCTTCATGGCCCTGATCCAGCAGGGCATGGGCGGGGAAACCCCCATGCCCGAACCCGCCCCCAATCCCTGATTGACCCGAACCCTGCGGGGCTGCCGGACGCCGGCAGCCCCATTTGATTGTCGACAAAGTGTCTGCGGACACTTTGTCGTTTAGGAGGAACGGGCATTTTCTCTTGTTCGCTGTGCTCACGGCCAGAGAAAATGCGAGGAATGGTTTGCTACGCAAACCGCCCCGCACGTCGTCAGGCCGCATTCCGCTTCTTCTCTGATGGGCGAAGCCCATCAGAGGCATCCGCTCCATGGGCCTTCCTCTCCATCAAAAGACAGGGTCTTTTGATGGGAAGGAACCGTCCTGTAATGGACGCCTCCCGTGCCAAAAGGCACGGGAAAGGAAATGGAAGGCACGGTGACGCGCCGGGCGATTCGATTTCACTCAGAGGGCTGTGCCCTCTGAAACTCCCCTTTGGTATGGTTTGTCTTCATTCAAAGGAAAATGAGCAGGCGTCCATCCCTTGCGCGCCCTTGTCCCAAACCGCTATACTGCAAGGGAAGGGGAGGTGTGAACCTTTGAAGGAATTGAAAGAGACGGTGCTGTCAAAACATACGGAATTTGAAGGCCAGATCATGACGGTGCAGCAGTGGACCGTCACCCTGCCGGACGGCCGGCAGGCCAACCGGGAAATTGTGCTCCACAACGGGGCAGCTGCCGTGGTACCGGTGGACAAAAAGGGCTGTGTAACCCTGGTGAAGCAGCACCGGGTGGCCATTGACCAGGTGACCCTGGAAATCCCTGCCGGTAAATTGGACGACCCCAGGGAGGACCCCTTTGAGTGCGCCAAACGGGAGTTGGAGGAGGAAACCGGGTTGGTTGCCAGGAACTGGCAGAAGATGGCCCATGTGGTGACCACCCCCGGCTTTTGCACCGAGCGCATCGCCCTCTACCTGGCCCAGGACCTGAAACAGTCCCGCGCCCACACCGACCCGGACGAGTTTTTAAGCCTGGTGAAGATGCCCCTGGCGGAAGCCATTATGATGGTGGAGCAGGGCCAGATTGTGGACGCCAAAACCTGCCTGGGTCTGCTATTGGCCCAGCAGATCCTGAACCAGCCAGCCTTCCTGTGGCAGGACAGCGGGATGCGCAGCAGCCAGAAGAAGGGTCATCCCCATCAGGCGGAAGGGCATTGAAGCCGGCAATCATGCAAAAAACAAGCAGGGCGCCCTGGTTTTCCCGGCGCATCAAGCTGCATGAGGACGCAGCCGCAGGCCCCGTCATCCATACCCGGCGCCTGTTGCTGCGCCCCCTTGTGATGCGGGATGCCCGGGATTTCTTTGCCTATGCCCGGGACCCCCGGGTGGCGGAATACGTGCTGTGGGACCCCCACACCAGCCTGGGCCAGACCCGCGCCATCCTGCGCAACCTCATTGCGGGCAGCAAGCAGGAAGACCTGCACACCAAAGCCCTGGTGCTCAAGGGCACGGGCCGGATGATAGGCACCCTGGGCCTGGTGGCCCGGGACTGGGACAACCAGGCGGCGGAGGTGGGCTTTTCCCTGGCGGCGGACCAGTGGGGCCAGGGCCTGATGACGGAGGCGCTGACGGCCTATCTTGCTTACATCTTCCGCCAGCCCGGCATCCACCGGGTGGAGGGCCAGCATGATGTATACAACCCCGCCTCCGGCGCAGTGATGAAAAAGGCCGGCATGCAGCCGGAAGGCGTCTTAAAGGAGCGCATCCGCTACAAGGGCCGCTACGCCAGCGTGGCCCTGTACGCCGCCATCCGGGAGCAGTGGCTGAAGGCCCATGAATCCGGCTGATGCAGCGGCAGCGCTGATGGCTTTCTCAGAAAATCATCGAAAAACGCAAAACAGGGCTTGACAAATTTTCACAAAGGCGGTAGTATCGTGTTTGCGTCGCAAGACGTGTAACGCGGGGTAGAGCAGTTCGGTAGCTCGTCGGGCTCATAACCCGGAGGTCGGGGGTTCAAATCCCCCCCCCGCAACCAAATGGCGGCGTAGCTCAGTTGGCTAGAGCATTCGGTTCATACCCGGAGTGTCGTTGGTTCGAGTCCGACCGCCGCTACCATCGAGCAAAACGCCGCAAAGCCCGCAGGACAGCCTGCGGGCTTTGGCATCGACAAAGTGTCTGCGGACACTTTGTCGTTTAGGAGGGACGGGCATTTTCCCTTGGTCACTTCGTTCCCGGCCAGGGAAAATGCGCGGAATGAATTGCTTCGCAATTCGCCCCGCCCGCCCGGCAGAGCCGTGCGAGACGATTTCACTCAGAGGGCTGTGCCCTCTGAAACTCCCCTTTGATATGGTTTGTCTTGATCCAGTCGTTATCAGGTTGGCTGTGTTTCGTAGTTTCCTTAAAGGACAGGGCATGAGGCCGTTTTGCAAAACAGAAATAAATAAAAAATTCCCGGACTGACGTTCAAATCAGTCCGGGAATTGTTAAATAGCGTGTTTACTCGTAGGTGACAGCGGTGGAGCGGTCTGCGGTGATGTTGATGAAGGTCTTGCCCCGCTGCAGCCGGATCTCCTTGCCGTCCTGGTCGTAGAAGACCGTCCGGGAGGTCGCGGATTCCCGCACCCAGTAGCCGGAAATATGGCGGCCGCCCATGAAGATGTCTGCATTCCCCTCCCCCACCTCGGTGAGCAGGGGGGCGTTGGCCGCGCCGTTGAACTTCAGGGTGGTCCACTGGACGATCACGTTGCTGAAGGTGAGGGGCACGCCGGGCTGATCCCGGTCCTCATAGGGCTTGTCATTGCGGTAGCGGCTGTACAGCTTGGTGGCCGCGTCATAAGTATAGGAGGAATTGGTGTAGGAATTGCCGCTGCTGCCGTATTTCAGGCTGATGCGGGTGGCCGGGTCACCGCCGGCGGGCAATTCATCCGTGAACAGGAAGGGGCGGGCGGGGAAGGCATATTCCTGCACGCTGTCCCGCACCTTGGCCAGGTCGATGCTGTGGTTGTGAGGGTTCTTGTAACCCTTCATGTTTTTGAAGTAGGGCGCGAACTTGTTGGTGACGCCATTGATGATCAGGTTGGTGTCTTTTTCACGGGCGCCCAGCCGGCGTAAGGCGGCATTGACATCAGAGCCTTCCTTACTCTGAACCCCCACAAACACCCAGGCGGCGTCCCATTCCTCCCGCATCTCCGCATGCATGACGCGGCCGGAGCGGACGGGGCCCACCTCCTCGGGGTGGGTGTAGGCGAAGAGGCCCATCAGCCGGGTAAGGCTGAGGCCGTGGATGGGCATTTCATAGATGATGTCCGCATCCTTGATGCCCCACTGGGGCCAGGCGCCGGACACGTTGTCAATGTTCACTAAGATGGGGACATAAGGGGCCTCAGTGGGCAGGCCGGTGAGCATGTTTTCACCGGGGATCACCGGGTTGTTGGCCAGGCCTTTTTCCGGGACGATGCCCCGTTTTGCGCTGGCGTCCACCACCGTCTGCCCCAGGGCAGCAGCGGGAAGGAGCAGGGACAGGATCAGGAGGGTCAGAAAAATCTTTTTCAAAATGGTCTCCTTTGGTTTAGTTGCTGTCGGTCTGGTAGATGTAGTCATGGAGCTTTTGGGTGGTCTTCTCCCGGTCAAACACCACCACGGAGCCCAGGGAGGCGCTGTGGTTGTAGTAATAATCCCCTTCCGCCGGGAAGCCGGTGGTGGCCATGTTCTCCATGCCGGAGAACACGGGGATGACCAGGGACAGCAGGTCATTGATGGACAGGTTGGTGGCCATGTGCAACAGGGATTCGGTGAGGGCCTGCATGGCCTCTTCCATGCTGGCGTTTTTCAGCATCTTGTTGAACAGGGAGGTGAGCAGCTTGCGCTGGCGCTCATTGCGGCCGAAATTGTTGTCCAGTTTCCGAATCCGCACATATTCCAGGGCCTGCTCCCCGCTCAGGGTCTGTGGCTCAGTAGTGCGCACAGCCTTGACAATCCCCGCCTCGGCATCATCCAGCACCAATTCCACGCCCCCCAGGTTGTCGATCACCTTTTTGAAACCGTTGAAGTTGATGGACACATAGTTGCGGATGTTGAGGCCAAAGGTCTCATTGATCGTTTTAATCGCCAGCAGGGGGCCGCCATACGCGTTGGCCGCATTGATCTTCGCCGGCCAGTTGACAACGGGCAGGTCCACCTGCATGTCCCGCACCAGGGAGGACAGGCGCATCTTGCCGGTCACCTTATTCACCGACAGGATGATGATGGTGTCGGTGCGGCCGTAGTTCAGCTGGATGTTGCCGGTGTCCGTGCCCAGCAGCAGGATGTTCATCCAGTTTCCGTCTAAGCCTTCGGTGACAGACAGGTCCTCCGGGTCCACCTTCGCGCGGAACTCCTCGCTTACCGGCAATTCCTTGCTTTCGTCTAAAAGCGATTCGTTAATCAGCGCATAGTCTTCCTCGGAAATGACCGGTGATTCAGCCAGAGCCGGCAGCAGCCCTGTGAGAGCCAGCACGGCGCACAACAAGAGCAGGCTCAGTTTTTTCAACATGTGCATACTTTGTACCTTCCTCTTCTTATTAAATTGGAATCCCCAGGGGTTCCATAATCGGGGCGCTATGTTCTTCGGCGGCCATGACCTCGGCAGATTCAGCCGCCCGGGCATTGACCTCCATGGCGTCTTTATAACAGGGCAGGATGCGCATCATCAGTTCCTTCAGCAGCGCGTCATCCGCCTGCATGTCCAGGGCCTGGCGCAGGGCGCGCAAGGTCCGGTCCACCTCGTCCCGGGAGGGAGCCTGGCCCTGCTCGATGAAGATGCGCTCATCGCTGGTGCGCTTGCAGTCCTCCACCTTCACCAGCAGCTCCTCATACAGCTTCTCCCCGGGCCGCAGGCCGATTTCCTTAATCTGGATGTCCCGATCCGGCACAAAGCCAGACAGGGAAATCAGCTTGTTGGCCAGGTCGATGATCTTGATGGGCTTGCCCATATCCAGGACATAGACCTCGGACTCCTCCGCCCGGGTGCCGGTGCGCAGCACCAGCTGGGAGGCTTCGGGAATGGTCATGAAATAGCGGATGATCCGTTTGTCCGTGATGGTAACCGGGCCGCCTTCCTCAATCTGCCGGCGGAACAGCGGCACCACGGAGCCGTTGGACCCCAGCACGTTGCCAAAGCGGACGGCGGCGAACTGGGTCTGGCTGTGGCGGCTTTGCACCACCATCTCGCACAGGCGCTTGGTAGCCCCCATCATGTTGGTGGGGTTTACCGCCTTGTCGGTGGACACCAGCACAAAGCGCCTGGCGCCGTATTTTTCTGCCGCCATGGCGGTGTAGTAGGTGCCGAAGACATTGTTGTGGATGGCTTCGGCGCAGTTGTCCTCCATCAGGGGCACATGCTTGTGGGCTGCCGCGTGGAAGACCACCTCCGGCCGGTAGCGCTTGAACACCTCGTGGATGCGGTTGTAGTCGCACACCGAGGCGATGACAGCCTGCATGTTCAGGGCCTTGCCGTAGCGGCGCTTCAGCTCCTGCTGCAGGTCGTAGATGGAGTTTTCATAGACGTCCAGCAGCACCAGCAGCTTGGGCTTGGCCTGGGCCAGCTGACGGGAAAGCTCGCTGCCGATGGAGCCCCCTGCCCCGGTGACCAGCACCGTCTTGCCCTGGTAGAAGCCCTGGACATCCTTGTCCGACAGGGAGATGGGGTCACGGAAGAGCAGGTCCTCGATGTTGATGTCCCGGACCTGGCGCTTGTTCTGGGACTGGCTCATGCGCTCCACTGGATAGTCGTAGACCATCACCTTGCAGCCGGTGGACATATACTGCTTGAACAGCTCCTCCCGCTTCTTGGCCTCCATGTTGGGCAGGGCCAGGATGATCTCCTGGATGGGGAATTTGCTGATCATGGGCAGAATCTTGTGGTCGGGACCGATGACCCGGACGCCTTCAATGGTGGTGCCGATTTTCCGGGGGTCGTTGTCAATCAGGTACAGGGGGAAATAGCGGGAATTGCGGCTCATGAGCAACTCCTGCACCAGGAAAACCCCCATTTCCCCCGCTCCCACAATGGCCACGTTGATGCGGTTGCCTTTGGGCACCGGGGTGCTGGCACGGTTGGGAAACAGGTCGTCCTGTTTTTTCCTGAAGTACTGGTACAAAAAACGGGAGGCCAGGGTGCCCAGCAGGCCCACGCTGAAGGCCGCCACCACAACAAAGAAGGGCAGGTGAACCGGCAGCAGCAGGCGGTCAATCAGCAGGTACATCAGCCCGGCGCACATGTCCGCCAGGGACATCAGCAAAAATACAGCAGAGTTGGCATAACGCCACATCTGCCGGTATACCCGCAGCAGCAGCCTGCATACCATGGTGCTCCCCAGCATGATGGAATACAGGGTGGCCAGGTCGGGCAGGGCAACAGCCGGGTTGGTCTGGTCAAAGCGGTACAGGAAGATTGCGTAGGCCACAGATAGAAACATCACATCCAACAAAAGCAACACCAGGATGCGCGCTTTCCCTGCAAACAATTGACGCTTCATGCTCATTCTCCTTCAGCATCCACAACATTGCCTGCAGCAATGAATGTGCGAACAGTGAACCTGCCTGACAACACAAACGGTCAACACAAGACCATCCCTTGTGCCGGAACACTGTACAAATTGAGATTACCATCATGTTCCGGACCTGTCAAGAAAACCGGCGCTTCCCGGATGTTCCTGGATAAGCAAGTTTCAATCAGTACAAAATATGCCCGGCTTTCCGCCTCAGACAGCCTCATCCTTCAGGTCGCCCCGCACCATCAGCTCCTTGAGAATCTGGCTGTGGAGGGCTTCATCCAGCCGGTAATGGCGCCTGTAAATCAGGAAGCTGGCCAGGATGAACACCAGAGGGAGCAGCAGCATGGCGGTCTTCATCATGAGAATCCCTTCCGGCAGCACGTCCTTGGGGCTTTCTGCCCGGTTGATACCGGACAGGATGAGGGTAACGGTCACAATGCCGCTGGCCACGGCGCCCCCCAGCTTGTTGATGAGGGGCTGGAAGGAAAAGGTGAGGCTCTCCTGGCGGCGGCCCAGCTTCCACTGCCCGTACTCCACGCAGTCTGCCAGGAACATCAGCATCAGCAGCTGGATGAAGCCCTGGCCGGTGAACAGCAGGAAGCCGGCAATGCCCAAAGGCACCATATGCATGGGCGACAGGAAGAACACGGCATAGCCGGTGATCACCAGGGCCATGGACAGGCTGAAGAAGGTTTTCCGGGGCAGGCGGCTGCTGATGAAGGGGAAGATGAGCAGGGCCAGCAGCTGGGCCAGGCCCAGGACCCCGGCAAACAGGGGGTACATCCCCTCGTTCCGGAAGGCATATTTGAAGAAATGCACGCCGAAGCTGGTGGTGGTGACATAGCCGATCATGAACAGCCCCATGGACAGGATGGTGACCCGCAGCTGGTCATTCCCCTGTAGCAGGCGCAGCAGGTCCTTAAGCCGGGTGGGTTCCTCCTCTTTAAACACCTTTCGCTGCTCCCTGACCCCAAAGAGGGTGAACAGCTGAAACAGCAGCATCAATACAGCAGTCCCCAGGGCAAAGATAAACCATGCCTGTTTGCTGCTACCCAGGGTCTGGGTCAGCAGGCCCGTGACCGGCAGGATGCCCACCACCACCGCATACATCCCGATGTTGGCGCAGATCCGGGCGAAGGCGCCGATGCGCTCCCGCTCCCTGGGGTAGATCGACAGGGCAGGCAGCATGGACCAGTAGGCGATGTCGTTGATGCCGTAAAACAGGTCCCAGCCCAGGTACAAAAAGGCAAACAGCAGCAGGTAGCTGGTGCGGCCCAGGCCGAAGTCCATGAACATGGGCACCATGAACAGGGCGCCTGCTACAGCCCCCAGGGCCATCATGGGCTTGAACTTGCCAAAGCGCCCCTTTCTGTTGTCCACCACCATGCCCATCAAAGGGTCGTTCAAGGCGTCAAACACCCGCAGCACGGTGAGGATGATGGCCATGCCCCACATGGTGGCATCGTCCAGGTTCAGGATGTCCGTCAGGTAGAAGATCAGGTAGGTGGCCACCGTGGTGTAGAACATGTCCCGGCCGATGGTGCCCAGACCGAAGAAAACCTGGTTGCGCCTGTTCTGTTTCATGGTATCCCTCCTGTGTCCCTGCGCTGATTCTACCACAAAGGCTGCAAAAGATGATATACTGAAGCCATTCAATCACATCGGGAGGAAAAGCGCTTGAAAAAGGACATCGTCCTTGCAAACAACCCCGCCCTGACAGGCCTGGCCGCCATCCGGGAGGACCTCCGTTTTACCTGTGAGGGGCAGGAGCACAGCATCATCTTCATCACCCCCCAGTGGGACAAGGACGTGCAGCCTGTCCCCCGGCACCCCCTGGTGGTGTTTTTGCAGGGCAGCGGCTGGACCAGCCCCGACCGCTTCTACCAGCTGCCCCAGCTTTGTGACTACGCAAAACAAGGCCTGGCCGTGGCCCTCATCACCCACCGGAACTCCAAGGAAGGCCACCCTTTCCCGGCCTATCTGAAGGATGCCAAGGCCGCCATCCGGTATTTGCGCAGCCAGGCGGATGAACTGGGCATCAACCCGGAGCGCGTGGCCTTTTTCGGCACCTCCTCCGGCGGCAACACCGCTCTTTTGGTGGGGCTCACCGGGGATGACCCGCGCTATACCACCCCTGATTATCCTGGCTATTCCGATGCCGTATGCGCTGTGGTGGACTGCTTCGGGCCCACGGATTTGCTGCATTATGAAGGGGTGAAAATCCCCAAGCCCCTGTACCTGAACCTGCCCATTGACTGGGGAGTCTTCGTGCCCCAGGCCAAGAAGGAGGACAACCGCTTCCTGGATTCCCTGGTCTCCCTCCTGGGCCGGCAAAAGCCCATCGACACCCTCAAGGCCATGAGCCCCCTGTATGAACTGCAGCCTGGCAAGGCCTATCCCCCCTTCCTCATCGCCCAGGGGGACGGGGACGAGGTGGTGCCCTTCAGCCAGTCCCTGAAGATGCATGAAGCCTTGCAGGCCACAGGGGCGGACAGCACCCTGGTGCGGGTGACCGGCGGCGCCCATGAGGGCAATTTCTGGAGTGAGGACATGCACCGGCTGATTTTCAGTTTCTTAAGCCGGCACCTGAAGGCATAACGCCTTCCTGGCTTTGACGCTGCGCACAGCCTGTGCTAATCTGTTGTGCGCCTTTGGAAAGGAGGAGCGGGATGATCTCGCCGGAGGCGGTCATGCAAACGCTGCAGCCCTGGCTTGGCGCGGATTACCTGGCTGAAAAAGCCGGCCTCTGCTCCCGGCTGGCCGCCCTGCTGCACGGGTTCTGGCCCGAGCGGGACACCCTCTCCCACCTGGCCCAGCAGCTGGACAACCTGCTGTTCATGGCCGTGCGGGAGGACACCGGGGGCCGCATGGCCCTGCTGATGGACAGCGGGCAGCTGATCAGGCTGCGGATGAACGACTTCGCCCTGATGGCGGACGAGCTGCTCTACCTGCTGTTTGCAACCCTGCCCCGCAGCCCCTTCCACCTGGCCACCATCCGGGAATACGCCATGCGCTCCGGCAGCCTCTCGGCCCTCAGGGCCCAGTACCTGCTGTACCCCCATATGCAGACACCGGAAGAAACCAAAACCCTTTACCGGGTCATCACCACCTGCCACGAGCCCTGGCGCTTCCGGCACTGGATTGACCAGACCATAAAAGGAGACTGACTTGGGCAAAATCATCGCAATTGCCAACCAGAAAGGCGGCGTGGGCAAGACCACCACGGCCGTCAGCCTGGCAGCCTGCCTGGCTGATGAAGGCCGCCGCACCCTGCTCATTGACATGGACCCCCAGGGCAACGCCACCAGCGGCCTGGGCGTCGCCGCCAAAGGCAACACCAGCTACGAGTGCCTCATCAACCAGTGGCCCCTTGCGGACGCAGTGGTGAAAACGGCGGAAGCCCGCCTGCACCTGGTGCCCAGCGACATCCGCCTGGCCGCTGCCGAGGTGGAGCTGGTGAACATGCAGCAGCGGGAATACCGCCTCCGGGAGCTGGTGGCAGACATCCGGGACGCTTTTGATTTCATCCTCATTGACTGCCCGCCTTCCCTGAGCCTCCTCACCTTAAACGCCCTCACGGCGGCAGACAGCGTCCTGGTGCCCATCCAGTGCGAATACTATGCCCTGGAGGGGGTCACGGCGCTGATGTCTACGATATCCAGGGTGCAGAAATCCCTCAACCAGGCCCTGGCCCTGGAGGGGGTGGTCCTCACCATGTTTGACGGCCGCACCAACCTGTCCCTCCAGGTGGCGGACGAGGTGAAAAAACATTTCGGCAGCAAGGTCTTCCTGTCCATCATCCCCCGGAGCGTGCGCCTGGGGGAGGCCCCCAGCCACGGGCAGCCCATCATCACCTATGACGGCCGCAGCGCCGGGGCGGAAGCCTACCGCAGGCTGGCCCGCGAAATCATCCGCAACAACCCAAAGTAAGGAGTTCCCCCCATGAAGAAATCCGCCCTTGGCCGCGGTCTGGACGCCCTCTTCCCCCAGGACAGCCGGGAGGGGGAGGTGCTGCAGCTGCCCATTTCCCAGCTGGATCCCAACCCGGCCCAGCCCCGCCAGGACTTTGACGACAAGGCCTTGGAGGAACTGGCGGCCTCGCTGTCCCAGATCGGCATGCTGCAGCCCATCCTGGCTGCTCCTGTGAACGGCCGCTACCGCATCATCGCCGGGGAGCGCCGCTTCCGGGCAGCCATCATGGCCAAGCTCACCACGGTGCCTGTCCTGGTCCGCAGCCTCAAGGAGCAGGAGCAGGTGCTGGCCGCCCTGGTGGAGAACCTCCAGCGGGAGGACCTGAACCCCATGGAAGCCGCTCAGGCAGTGCGCCTGTTGATGGATGAGGGCAGCCTGACCCAGGAGGAGGCGGCACGGAAGCTGGGCAAGTCCCGGCCTGCCGTGGCCAACCTGCTGCGGCTGCTGCAACTGCCTGAAGCCCTCCAGGACCTGGTACGGGAGGGGCAGCTGTCAGAAGGCCATGCCCGGGTGCTGGCCGGGGTGAAGCCGGCGGCCCGCCAGATGGCCTTGGCAGATAAAGTCTTACGTGAAGGCCTGAGCGTCCGGGCTCTGGAAGCCCTTGCCAAACAGCAGCCGGCCAGGCCCAAAGCGGCGCCTGCCCCCCTGCTGCCGGAGTTTGAGGAGTTTCAGGACAAGCTGCGGGAGGCGGTGGGGGTGCGGGCCCAGATCACCGGCAATTTAAACCGCGGCCGTATCGTGCTGCGCTATGCCTCCTTTGAGGAACTGGAGGGCATTTACGAAGCCATCGACCGGCTGCTGCAGTAAGTTTTACTTGAACAAATCAGAATTTCAAATTACAATCATTTTATAACAACCAACAGGATCAGGATTCCCCATCTCTGTTTTCTTATCCTGGCAATCCTGACACAGGGCTCTGCATAACGGCTGAGCCGGATACACCAAAAGGAGAATAATATGAACAGAACGCTTAAGATCATGTCCTGTTTGCTGCTTGTGGGGCTGCTGTTGTTGGCCGGCCTTGCTGTATCAGCCCGGGCGGAGGACAACAACCCCCTCTCCTGCACCATCCAGCTGGACAAGACCAGTGTGGACACAGCAAAAGGGGAAACCATCACCGTCTCCTGGTCCATCTGGGGCGGGATGCCGCCATACACTGTGGATCGGCTTTATCTGGACGGCGGCAAATGGATCACCTTCCGCGTCCTGGCAGGGAACCGGGCTGTCTTCACGCCATGGTTTTATCATGTTGGGTCAAGCCGTCATATCGTCCTCAGGTGACGGACCAGGCTGGCAACAAGAAGGTGTTCTCCTCCCCCCATTTCAACATTGTGGATTCCAACCCCATCCAGCTGGTGTTCGATCCCATCCCGGACACCCTGGCCCTGGGGCAGGACCATAC
>Ga0209510_1003066_pt1 | contig 16212 bp, 6 predicted proteins | sample BiotimSIPDNA_FD_185749 | JGI IMG/M metagenome (GOLD analysis project Ga0209510, IMG submission 185749) | Anaerobic biogas reactor microbial communites from Washington, USA - Biogas_R1 time_0 SIP DNA (SPAdes) (version 2) | ecosystem: Engineered > Bioreactor > Anaerobic > Unclassified | place... | reverse complement strand
CTGAAACTGAGCATATGCTTGGGCTCCCGCTGCTGTAGGTTACTGTCAAACCGGATGAGGCTGTGGCAGCTACCGTGAATGAGTTGTTGTAAACAGCAGACGCTGGCGCATGAGTCGTGACAGTGATAATTTGAGAACCTTTTAGTGTTGCCGTGAAGGTGTAGGTAACTGTTAGCGTGCCATTCGGATTTAAGGTTACCTGGGTGGCATTATTCAAATCCACCGTGGCAGTGGTACTTGCTGTAAAGACATACCCTTCTTCCGCAGTCAGGGTGACGCTGGCTGTGTAGACTGTTGCGTAGTCAAATGTCGTGACTTCAGGCGACCAACTGACTGTTGCAGTGCTGCTGGCGCCTCCACTTGGTGTTGTAACAACACTTGCTGTAGCATCAGGTGTATTTTGTGCAATCGGGGCGTTAATATCACTGATGGCCACGCTCTCAATCTCGGTTTCAGTGACTGTTGTGATGACCGGATTGCTCTCTTTCGGCGCCGTGAAGTTGTTTGAATCCAGCAAGGCGATATTTTCGATCACTTCCACGCTTGTCTCAGAGTCGATTTTCACCTGGAAGCTCAAATCCGGTACGACCAACACAGAGTTGGAAGTGCCTTGTGGATAGGCATACCCAACACCAGTGGCTGCCAGCTTGAAGGCGATGCTGCCAATAGCATCAGTATCAACAGAACAGGTATAGGTGAAGGTCAGATTGCCGCCAGCTGAGATGCTGCCAGAGGCAGGGCTGGGTGCCGAACAAGTAATATCGCCCGCAACGATCCCACCCGTTAAAACGTATTGAAGCGTACCCGGCGTGACAGTGGTATCTGCATTGGTGTTGGTGAAGGTCGCCTTAACAGTGAAATTTTCTCCACTGCTGACCAGGGTGTCGTAAGCCGAGAGCGTGGTGGTTTGTTTACTGCCACCTGCGGCCGGTTTGATTGGCACCGCGCCCATCGCCCAAGCAGTGTTTGAATTTGCTGTCCAACTCATTATTGTTGATGTGTTGGTCGCTGGTTTCGTGCTGCCGCCACTGCGGGCATAGGTTGATCCTCCATTACTTATCACGTTCCAGCGCTCGGTTTGATCTGCGCCAATCCCGGTAAATGTGTAGTTTCCCATGGTGACCGTGTCAATGACCAGGTCGCCAACTGCGGTAACCACATTCAGGGTTGGGCTGGTATTATTTGTAGTGGAAGTAGCATTGACAAAGTCTCCGATGGGAGTTGTTTGATCAACACCAGCAAAACTGACTGCACCGGCAGAAATCACGCTATTGCCACCCATCGTGACCACCACGTTAGCTGTCGTTGCAGGTGATGGGTTCAGGAGGTAATACATTGAAGCTCGCCTGATGTACGAGTTTAGGACTGTTCCTGCCTGGGTAAGTGCGGTACCCCCAAAGGTCACACCCGAAACAGCAGTATTGCCGGATGATGAGATTCCCACCACCAACAAGCGGTTAGCTCCTGAACCAGTCGTATGGCTGAAGGTTAAGCTACTTGCACTAACTGTTGCTACACCAGAAGAAGTGGTTTCAAACGAAATACCGGCAGGTCCACCGATAGTAGCTTCACCCGGCACACCGGCGGTATTGCTGCCGATAACCCAAGAGAGCGTGCCGCTATCCAACGTCGCTGCTGGTATAGCACTGTCAGTCACATAGCTCGTCCCCGTGGGGATCTCGTCTGTGACGACTACATTGCTCAGCAATTCTTTCTTGGGATAGTTGATATCGGATAAGGTATACGTTAATGTCTCTCCGGGAGAAGCTTCTGCTTCATCAACCGCTTTTTTGATATAGGTGCCTGGGTCATCCGGTTCGACACAGTAGGTTATATTAAGGGTAGGACCGTCAAAGGTTGCATGTTCTTTTGAAGCAGCTTCCCAGACATCCACCGCTGTTCCGGAATAGTTTTGAATGGTCAAGCCGTAATTATCTCCGCCGGCGAGCCAGCCCGAGACCACCGCCAACCCATCTGTGTTCAGGTCAAAGCTTACTTCACCAGTTTTATTAAAATCAGCGGCTATGGCATCCCATAGGTTGGTATCATAACGATCTGAGCTGATATTCTGCGCCCCAGCCGTTCCCCAACTACCCGTCCCCGCACCGTAGTAATTCCAGGATGCCCCAGTGCCAGCAGTACCATTGTTAGTTCCTTCAACCCAAGTCTGGCGCATGTTGTACAGGCTGTAAGCATTATTGGACCCGTCAGTGACATTAAAGGTGATGTTAGCCCCATCCAGAGTTGCTTCTGCTGGGATGGTCACGCCAGAAAGATCCCACCTTAGCAAGGCACCGGTTAATTGCCCTTCAGTTGATCCTTGTTCATAAAATGGATTGACTCTGACCAGCGGAGAGCCGCCATAGTTATAGCTGCCTCTTGAGGTTCCACTCCGCATGTGAGTATCTGCGGATGCTTCCAGGTTGAGTGTTGTACACAACGAAACCTCAAAATTCGCCGTGACGGATTTATTGTCATTCATCAGGATGGCATATTTTCCGCCGGAGAAGTTAATCTCCCCAGCGTTATCCCCGCTCCAATGGCTGAAGGCAAAGCCAGTGTTGGGTACCGGCGTGAGGGTGACAGTGCTGCCCTCATAATACAGCCCGCCAGACGGGCTCAGCTCTACCGCGCCGTTTCCGTCATTGCCAGCGGTCAGCGTGAAGGTTTCCGCATCGCCGATTTCCTCCGCCAGGTAAAAGACAGCAGGTCCATAAGCTGTTGTTTCTGTGCCCACATTAGTGAAAGTTACTACAAAATCGCCATCAGTATCAGGAACAATATTCTCCCAGCGTGCAATGTAACCGTTGGTTGTGTTGTAACCGGTCACAAATTCAGTGTACAAACCATTCATTGTGGTTCCCGTGCTGCTGGCATTTGTTGCTGATACAACATCAGAAAGGGTAAAGCGGGTTATCCTGCCTGTATAACTAGTATTGTTTCGATTGGCTGTTGTGGCAAAAGTGTAGGTTTTAGCCGGGTCCAGGTTGGTAATGGTCAATGTTACAGAGGAAGAAGAAGTGCTCATTCGTACGCCGCCGATAATGCTGGCGTTTCCATTAAAAAGTTCATAAGCATCCGTTCCCTCATCAGGGATGTCGCCTCCATAAGTATCTGTTTGTGAATCCACTGATCCAGAGGTGTTGACAGTTGCGGTTATTCCAAGATCTGAACCGAATTCGAAATCCTTAAGTTCTCCAGAAGTATTATTTGTATAACAGATTATCGTGGTCGTATTGTCTGGATTAGTAACAGCACCATCGACAACGCAGTCATTATATGCCTCCCAGGCGTAAGCCACTTGAGGGGCAGCTTTTGTATAGGTTTGAGTGTCCCTGACAGTTTCGGTTGTTCCATTTATCGTAATGTACTGCAATTCGATATTAGTGTCTGAAGCCGTCACTTTCATTGCGCCTGATTCACTGCCATGATAGTAGGCTTCCAAGCCAGCAAAGGATGCGTTACCCGTACGTGTATTACTGCCAGCAGCACCGGCGGTGAAGTAAATAATTTGTCTGTCTGCTTCTGTCCTGTGAATGCGCTCATACACATGGTTGTGCCCGCCAATCACAAAATCCGCGCCCCATTCAGCAAAATTCCAGCGCATTGCTGTGTTACCCGGAGTATACGTCCCTCCTGTATAAGCGGGTTGATGGAACATGACGATCTGCCAGGCGGCTGTTGAGGCTTCCAATTTGGGCTGAAGCCAGGCTTGTTGTGTGGCTTTATCAGCAGATTCACTGTCCATCATGAAGAAGTGCACCGGGCCTTCCACAAAGTCATAATATTGCTTAGTACCATTCGAATTTGTGGGAATGTAGTCAAAATATGCTAGGTAGTTTTCTATTCCCGAGTAAGTGTCATGATTGCCAATCACTGGCCAGAATCGCTCAGACCCGGAGGTCAGGTAATCTCCATAGTTAGCACCAACCAGACCCGCATAACAAGTCGTATCGCATCCCATTCCCTGGTTGTTATCCCCGGCTGTCACAATAAAATCCGGGTTCCAATTATTGACCATGGTAGCGGTGTTTGTCAGGTTGGGTCCTGCAACGCCATAATCCGTGATCACCGCAAAGGTGGTTTCGTCACCGCTGGCCTGAGGCGCGGGATTTGGCGCTGCCTGAACGGGCTTTACCGGCTGCATACCCACCAGTGAAAAGGTAAAAACCAGGACAAACAAAACCTGGAAAAATTTGACGCCTGTCTGATAAAGGCTTTTTGTGTAATTACGTCTTGAATGCATTTTTTGCTCCTTGAACTAAGAAATAAACGGAATAATCAAATTACCAGGGCTTTGTCCGATACGTCAATTTCCAAAATCCTATTCTGACATACCAAAAAATTTACCCTGCCTGAATAAAGCATACAACTATTTTGCCTGAAATCAAAGAGTTTTTCTTTTATTCTCGTACCCTCCCTATTACATTTTTTGCAATGCTCTCGATTCGGCTATTGAACCTCAAAAAACGAGGTTCAATAGCTGGTATAACTATCATTATACGATCTATTTCATAATCAGCGGCAAGTAAATTTCATAGACCACAGGCTCAGCTTCAGTCATTGGGAAAGTGTAACTGATTGTCACTGTGCCATCGCCATTCAAAACCACATCAGCTTCTTGCCCGTTCACAGTCGCCGACGTGCCAGAGGTGAACTTATGACCAGTAGCTGCCGTCAGGGTGACACTGGCGGTATAGACCGTGCTGTAATCAAACGGATTCTCATCTGGATCCCAGGTCACTGCTGCCGTTGTGCTGGTGATCCCCGCAGCCGGTGTGGCTGCAATGGTTGCTTCAGTATCAGGTTTACCAAGCGCTGCAGGGACATCAATATCGCTGACGGCAACACTTGTGATCGCGGTATTAATCGGTCCTTCAATGATCTTTGTGAACGTGTCCTTAACAACGCCACTCTCGTCAACAAAGCTCAGGCTGATTTCTGTCGTGGTAGCGACGATCTGCATGTAGCCATAATTGTCGAGAGGTGGATTTTGGGTGCCAGCACAAAACTCGACGGTTGCCGCGGAACCAATTCCAGTGCAGGTACGTCCGCCTTCAGTCACGCCAGCTCTGCCAGCAATAAAATAGCGCACGCCATCTTTTACCAGACGCTCATAATGATGGTTATGTCCACCAATGACAAAGTCTATACCATAATTTTCATAGTCTAAAATGGTGTCATCACCAAAAAAACCTGTTCCATCAGAATCTCCATAAAAACCGGTCCCATAAGGAGGTTGATGAACAATTACAATATTCCATGCCACCGATTCATCTGGAGCGTTGGCAGCCAGCCATGTTTCTTGGGCTGAACCAGCCAAGGTAACGTTACCATTTAACACCCAAAAATGAATATTCCCAATCTTGACATCGTAATAAAGGTGATTAGGATCAGGGTCACTTGGTAGATAACTAAAATAACTGATGTAAGCCGCGGAATGTCCTGCGTCGTGGTTACCATATGCAGGAAAGAACGTTTCTGATGAAACAAAATCGGTATATCCCGCGGTATAGCTGTTGTATCCAGCAACACATTCAGCGTATGAACCACACGAAGGAGCGCGATCGTGATAATTATCACCGCCCGTGACCACTGCATCTGGATCCCAGTTAGTGACCAGTGTAGCGATATTCGCCTTATGAGAGTCGCTGATAGCTACGCCAAAATCGGTAATGACCGCAATTTTCGTTACCCCTCCTTCAGCGAAGGCTTCTCCAGCTGGCCGCACACCCAACAGCGAAAAAATAAATGCCAGGACGATTAACACCTGGAAAAACTTGGCGCCTGTGCGATACAGACTTTTTACGTGATTACGTCTTGAATGCATTTATTCCTCCATGATCATTTAAGTTATCAAAAAAACCAAACTATCAGGGCGCTGCCTGATCGGTCAACTTCAAAAAAACATCCTGACCAAACAGCAAATTTTTCCCTGCCTGAATAAAGAATACAACATTTTCACCAGAAATAATACTGTCTTCCCTGATACGCATACCCTCCTATTTCTAATTTTTTACAATTTTTACGTTTTGGCTATTGAACCTCTTCAAAATTTAGAGGTTCAATAGCCGTTACTTTAATTATTATACGATCTACTTCAAAATCAGCGGCAAGTAAATTTCATAGACCACAGGCTCATCTTCAGTCATTTCATACGTGAAACTGATTGTCACTGTGCCATCGCCATTCAAAACCACATCGGCTTCTTGCCCGTTCACAGTGGCTGTCGTATCAGAGGTGAATTCGTAACCACTGGCGGCAGTCAGGGAGACACTGGCGGTATAGACCGTGCTGTAATCAAACGGATTCTCATCTGGATCCCAGGTCACTGCTGCCGTTGTGCTGGTGATCCCCGCAGCCGGTGTGGCTGCAATGGTTGCTTCAGTATCAGGTTTACCAAGCGCTGCAGGGACATCAATGTTGCTGACGGCTACGCTGGTAATTTCAATATCAGGTGTACCACTGACTTCTTCCTGCAGCATGAAGCCGCCAAAAGTGTAGGTTCGTGGTTCAGCAGCGTCTTGCGGCTGGGCGGTAACAGTAAAGCTGCCATCAGCGCCTGGTTCGATGTTGACCCACTTGGCCACATAACCAGCAGCGGTGTTTTCACCCGTCACGAAGTACACGGAACTCTCGTTGATCACGTCCACACCGTCTGAGCTATCGTTGGTTGCAGCATCAGTCCCAGAAATGGTGTAACGGGTCTCACGCTGCGTATATGGCACTCCATCCCCTCCAGTGCCTCCCGCTCTATTGGCTGTTGTAACAAAAGTGTAAGTCTTATCGGGATCCAAATTGTTAAAGGTCACATCTACATAGTAATCGGTTGGGTTGGAAGTGGCAGACATGATCACACCCTGCAAGTCAACTTTGCCATTGAAGACCGCATAAGCATCCGTACCGGAAGCTGGCATCTGACCGCCACTGGTGTAGTCATAGGGACTTCCTGCGGATGTGACGGTAACGGTCACACCAGTATTGTCGCCTGTATCGAAATCCTTCAACATGCCGTTTGTCTGGCCGAGTGTAAACTCGGTTGTGTTGGCTGGCGTGCTGGTGCCGGACATATCGTTATAAGCCGTCCAGGGAGGTGTTAGCGCGGCAGTTCCAGTTACGGCGACATCTTTCGTAGCCGCTGGTGAACTGACATGCGAAATCACACCACTAGAGGTGCCCTCTGTGGCTCGCGAGAATTTGACATAGATGGTTGTGCTGGTAATTCCTCCACTCACTGGAACTAAAGTCAGGCTTTGCCCGAAGCCAGTGGTGCTTGAGGTGGAGATCTGGAAGTCCGTCGGGGCAGTAATCTCCAGGTCGTCTTCAAGATTTACAGCCTGAACAGTGTAGCTGGAAACTGTAGAAGCAGCGCCTGGTAAGGCACTGAAAGCCGGCAGGCTGGCAACCGAAGGGATGATGATGGGATCATCACTTGGCAGCGAGTATGTTAGGGTCAGTTTGGGCCTGTTAGCCGTGGTTGTCCCTTCACTGGAGGTAATATCCAACCCATTAGCTGTGTCTCCAGCATGGATCATCAAGCCGTGATTTGAGGCCGGTGAATTGATCCAACCCTGCAATACGCTGACCGCAGCCGCATTCAAGGACACAGTGGAAGTTCCTGTTGAGGTTTGCGCGAAAGTCGCTAAAGTTGTTGAACCTTTGTCACCTGCCCCACCAGCCCCATTAGGCCACGCGTCAACACCATTATAGGTATTCCAGGTTGCGCCGTTGCCTGTCGCAGATCCAGAACCAGTTCCTTCCAACCATGACTGATTCATCTGATACACGGAATATCCTGGGGACTCAGTAACATCCTCAACATAGACGGTAATAGACGCAGATTCTATCATGCTGCCAACCGGGATTGAAGAAAGATCCCAGCGTAACAAAGCTGAAACATCGTTTCCGGAATTGTAAGGATCGTCACTGTCCACCATCAGGGGAGTGCTGTTGCCATAATTAAAGGTGGGGTCATCCTGATGTATATATGTGTCAATCATTCCGGTGTAACCATCAACACCTTCCTGGAAGCTGGCTGTGGTGGTGATGCCAGTCGTTCCACTTACTGCGACGAGTTTTGTGGGTGCATCAGTACTGCTCAAGCTGATGTCTCCACTGAAACTGCCGTCCTCGCCGGTCATGCGCGCAGAGATGGTTGTGGTTCCAACCACGCCATCCGTCTGAGTTAAGGAAAGGCCGTCGGAGTAATCACTGCCATTCGAAGAAACTTCAAATCCGTCCGGAGCAGTAATGGCGATGTTGCTTTTAAGGCGCACACCGGAGACAGTGAAAGTCTTTGCTCCGGATGGCAAACCAACCAGTGTACTGAAAGTTCCTAATGAGGTCTCTGATGTGGTGATTGCCGGATCAGTTGGTGCCACTGTGGTTCGTTCGAATGTATCCCTGATAGTCTCGGTTGTTCCATTTGTAGTAATGTACTGCAATTCGATATTGGTGTCTGAAGCTACTACTTTTATGGCGCCAGACTCTCCAGTAAAGTAATAGGCTTCAAGTCCTGCAAAAGACGAATTACCCGAACGAGTATCGCTTCCAGCTGTACCAGCTGTAATATAGCGTAGATCGCCTTCATCCTTGTAGATGCGTTCATAGACATGGTTATGCCCGGTAATTACAAAATCCGCACCCCATGCCTCGAAAGGCCACTGTAGGTTTGTGTCACTAGAATGGAAAGAGCTACTTGTATAGGGTGGACGGTGAAACATGACAATTTGCCAGGCAGCGGTAGAATTTGCAAGACCATTTTCCAGAAATGTTTGCTGTAAAGCTTGATCGGGCATGGCAGAATTATCACTCTGCCCGCTATCCAACATGAAGAAATGCACCGGTCCACGCACAAAGTCATAGTATCGGTTGGTAGCACCTGTAGATGCCCCTGAAGGTGGCAGTGTAATTAATGACGTAAAGTAAGCCAGATAATTGCCTAGTGTGCCAGTTCCAGCTGCATAATAATCATGGTTGCCCGGCACCGGATAGAAGTTATCTTCTGTCATAAAGTCTGTGCGACCCGGCGATGCTTGGGGGCCATAATAGGCACCGACAACTCCCTGATAGCAGGTCGTGTCGCAAGTCGTGCCTTGGCTGTTATCACCCGCCGTGACTATAAATTCTGGGTTCCAGCTGTTGACCATATCTGCCACATTTGCAACGGTTGTATTGTTGGCATAGCCAAAATCTGTAATAACCGCGAAGGTAGTCTCACCTTCCTCAGCCAAGACTTCTCCAGCTGGCCGCACCCCTAATAACGAAAAAATAAAAACCAGGACGAACAACACCTGGAACAACTTGACGCCTGTGCAATAGAGACTGTTTGTATTACTTTGTTTAAAACGCATTTTTCCTCCGTATTTTTTATTAGAATCGATCAAAAAAACTTTTCAGGATTGTGTTCGATCTGGTGATCTTGAAAAAACCTTACCGATCATCAAGTCGCATCCTGCCTTTACAAATAATCCAGTTTTTTCCCATGCAATAAAGGGTGTTTTCCTTTACTTGGGTCAGATTTGCATGCTTTAAGTTAGAAATTTCTGTGTTTCGCATCGCCTCCTTCCTTATTTTGATTAATGCATCATTGCCAATAATTTTTATCCCCGCAACTACCCTGTGTCCTCAATTAAGATAACATTTGTGCGGAGTAGAAAAGTTTTGTGCGCATCAAAGTTCTGCGAATTAATTGTCCCAGAACGTGCTCGCGACCTGGTAATTTTGTGTGCAAGTTGGTGCGCAATAAAAATAAAAAACGCAGGTCCTTGCCTGCATTTCTTCTTTCGATCAAATGATGTGTGGTGTTGACGTCTCTAGAGAGGTAGCTATATGGAGTTTTCTGATCCGGTTTATGATTAATGGGAATATAATCCATATCCTGGGTAAGCATGGTTGTCAGCCGTGATTTATTTGCGGTTGAAAATGATAACCATCCAGGTTTGATATCAAAAATTTCACATAAAAACCTTAATAAATTCAGCATCGTTGCGAGCCTGTTTGTATGGCCGGCTGAAAAAGGTAGTGGAATTTTCTTCTCGTCACACATTCCTATGGTTTTTGCCCCTGTCTTTTAGTGGTTCTGGTGACAAACTTTATGAAAAAAAATACAACCAGATTAAATCAATTGGATAAAGAGGTTGTAAGTTAAGTAGATTCTTCACAGATCATCAGGTTGAAAAGAATTATCTCATATACCACTCGGGTGTCAAGGAAAGTAGACAAAATTGAAAATAATGTTAGAAAATGTAAACAGAAGACTCATGGCAAATCTGGACATTGTTGGATAAAGACCAACTGTGCCGATGAAATCTTCTGCCTATGTCTCGATTTGCTTCACTTTGTGGTTTTAATTAAATTGAGTCAGTGAAGGATCGAATGTTTTATTGAATCGAGGCTGCCCTTAACGGGCAGCCTCTTGTTACTAAAATAGGTTACGGGTTCTTCAATATCAGTGGTAAGTAAATATAAATCGGTTTATTGTAAGTAACCGTATTGTCTGTGCTCGTGCTTGCCTGGTTTGGCGTACTTGCCGCGTCTTGCGCCACGCCAGCCAATATGGTGGCAATCACCGTGCCGGATTGGGTCATCCCGCTGACGGCGACATTGTAGGTTGTGCCCGAGCCAGTCACGATGGCAGTGGTTGCGCCCGCCGTGCCGCTGAGAGTGACATCACCTGTGGCGAAGTCAGTTACAGGGGCACTGAAGACAACCGTGAAGTTGATCGGCGATGTATCGGTTGGGTCAGCCTGCCCGACCGCCTGGTTAATGGTCACTGTGAGCGGAGTTACTGGAACGGTAAACGTTACCGTGTTATCAGTACTTGTGCTTGCCAGGTTGGGGTTGCCCGCCCCGTCTTGGGCTTTACCAGCCGCTACGGTGGCGGTCACCGTGCCGGATTGGGTCATCCCGCTGACGGCAACGTTATAAATCGTGCCATCTCCGCTGGCTGCACTTACCACGGCTGTTGTCGCGCCTGCTGTACCGCCCAGGGTTACATCACCGGTCTCAAATCCAGTCACAGGTTCACTGAACACAACCGTGAAATTGATGGGTGAAATAGTGGTCGGGTCTGCTTGCGCAGCATCCTGGTTGATGGTTACTGAAGGCGAGGTAGTGTCCGAGCAGGCAGGAACGGTATAGGTATGTGTTGCGCTGGTTCCAGCAGTTTGCATATATGCCACTGTGGCTTGTGAAGGACCAACCGTCAATTTAATGTAACCAGGTTGTTGTGATGCTGAGTTTGCATAGATTGTTTCTGCACCCAGACCGCCGGTTCCGACGGTATATCCATTGAAATTGCCAGTGAAACTTGCGCTCGGAGCAGCTGTGTATATCACGCCATCTCTGCTTTCATAAGCATACTGGTGATCGTGACCATGGAAGACGGTGCTGACACAATTGTCAACCATGATGTCATGGACAGTATCTGGACCCCATCCCGGACGCATCGTTTCCCATGCATAGGTGGTGCCATTTTCGTTGTAACCACCCCATTCACCAATATGGTTGGTTTTAGCGCCGCCATGACCATAATCTTCCTGGTTTGTCCAACTGCCGTCTGAGACCAATTGATGGGTCAGCACGAATTTATACTTGGCGTTGCTCCCCTCCAGGGTAGCCTTTAGCCATTCGAATTGCTCCTGACCAAGCGTCCAGGTCCAGACATCACCAGTTACAGTTACATTAGCGGAGTCGTCATCACCGCCACCACCAACTCCATCCGCGTATGGTCTGTCCTCTGTGTACCAATAGGGGTTGATCACCACAAACAGCGCGTCACCCCAGGTGAATGAATAGTAAGCTTCGGTAAATCCGTCCGGAACAATATTGGCATCTGTTTGCTCATCACCAGAATAAAAGTCATCCGGAACTGGGTTGAGGAAGAATTTCTTTTGGGCATTTACCCCGATGATGTTTCGACTATCTTCATCATTGTAGTAGTGCCAACCTTCCTGGTTCTCATGATTACCGGGTGTCAGAAAAACTGGTACTGAGTCACTAACGATGTTGAAACTCTGCAGCGAATCTATATAGACAGATTCCGCACCAGCAACATCACCAATCCCCACGTTGTCGTACATGGCAATGGTGTCGCCAAGGTCAAACAAAAAGTCGGGATCGTCCGTTGCAATTTTATTCAAGGTGTTGGTCCAGGTCGTTTGGTTACCCAGCATAATGTCTATGTGGGAGTCCGAAGTGATATCGACGGTGAAGGTGGAACCTTCAGCCCGTTGCGTCCAGAATGAACCTTCTGCCCGTGGTGTAAAGGTCGTTCCACCGCTTGAGCGATACTGCATGCGATAGAAGTATTGTGTATTGGGGGTTAGACCAGTGATTTCGACGGTCTTTGGAACTCCTGCGTCCGCGGTTGTCGTGTCAGTATCATCGGTGTAGTCACCTGAAGTCGTACCATATTCATAGTACAGTTCAATATCGACATCAGGCACAACTTTGACTGAGATCGATGTGTCTGTCGGCCGCCCCAAAAGCTCTGTCCCGGTAAACGTAACCGGTACAGGCGCAAGCGTGAAGCTGGCCGCTATCGTGTGATTTGCCACGACATTGTTAAAGTTGTAAGTTGATACTGCGCCGACAGAAACCGTATCCACCAGAACATCAGCGATCAGGTAACCGCTGTTAGGAGTGATGGTAAAGCTTCGGCTTGCGCCTTCGTTAACCAACACAGGTCCGGAAGGCGAAATGGTTCCGCCGGTTCCAGCAGTAGCTGTGATGGTCCATTGAGTCGGCGGGACATAATTGGCCGGGTTGATCGGCACAGCCGCTAAAGCCCACCAGTTGGTAGTACTAGCTGTCCAACTCATCGTGACCGGGCTGGCAGCCATCTCTGTACTGGAAGTGCCTCTGGCGTTTCCAGCAAAATCGTTCCAACGCTGAGTCTGGTCAGGTCCAACCGCCAGGTTATAGCTGTCGTCCTGCCCACCCAGAAAAGCGGTGTCAAACACCAACACGCCGCTAGCCAGGTCGCTAAAAGTTAAGCTTGGATGGGTGCTGGTATCGGTGGCATGCGCGCCGTCCGGAGTCCCAAGCGGAGTGGTTGGGTGAACACCTGCAAAGTTGATTGCGCCAGCCACAATGCCATTGGGTACGTCAGCATCAAAAGTGATCGTTATGGTTCCTAGCTGTCCGCTGGGTGGATTTTCCAGGCTGTAAATCGCCGCAAAACGTGGTCCGCTCACTGTACCTGAGACGGTCACTTGTTCTGTGTGTACCTCTGTCAGGGGCAGGTTGGTTGTGTCGTATGAAAATTCGACTGAGTCAATGTTTACTGCGGAAGTTCCACTGTTCCAGGAGATTCCGACCAGCATTAAGCGGCCGGAGCCTGTACCGGTGGTATGAGCAAATTCCAATGGATCGTCTGAAGCACCCATTTCATTACCCGTAGCGTTTGAAACCGCGCCATCAATGGTGATCTCAGTTGTTGTAGCTTCTTCAGTTTCCGGGAAGGCGTAGGTGACTACTAATGTTTTCGTTCCTCCTCCCGATTGAACTACTGCAGTTGACCCATTTACTTGCGCAGTTGGGCTTGCCCCAAAGACATAATCCTCCATTGCAGTCAGAGTCACACTCGCAGTGTAAACCGTGCTGTAACCAAATGGATTATCGTTCGGAGTCCAGGAAACCGCCGGTGTAGTTGATGATACACCTGTGGTCGAGATTGCAGCTTGTGTATCCTGTGCCTCACCGGCCACCGGAACGGTGATATCAGTGATGGCTACGCTGTTGATTGGAGTGTCAGAAGGTTCTGCACCTGTTGCCGGGAAGGCATAGGTGACTATCAATGTGTCTGTCCCACCTCCCGTTACGCTTGTCGCAGCTGATCCATTTACTGTTGCTGTTGGGCTTGCCCCAAAGACAAAATCCTCCATTGCGGTCAGAGTCACACTTGCAGTGTAAATAGTGCTGTAACCAAATGTTCCAACTACAGTTGGAGTCCAGGTCACAGTGGGTGTGGTTTCAGTTACGCCTGTGACCGAAACGGCTGCCGCTGTATCCGGTGCTACATTAGCCACTGGAGCGGTAATTTCCGTGATGGTTACACTGTCGATTGGAGTTTCAGCTGCTGCTGCTGGAATGATCTCAATACCGCGGATATTCGGTATGCTTTCATCCGCAAATATCTCGAGAGTGAGTGAACTGTCAGCAACGGTGGTGGTCAATGCTACTGTATCAGCAATGAAGACATCTCCAGTAAGTTCATAAACATTGTAATCGGCTAATTCTTCGACTCCTTCAAGCCAGATGTCAAAGTATCTCCCTGGAGAAGCCACGGCTGTTTGTTCCATGAAATGCAACAAGACATCGTATTCTCCGTTGGGAACTTCAAAGTTAAAGCTCATTGGATCTGTAGTAGCTGGGTTTTGTATCAGGTTCGTTCTGAAAAGAGTAGTTGGCAGGTAATCTTCTACACCTGTCATATCTATAGATGTCGCATCTGGTACCGCCGAACCTGATCCCGTGACACCAGTCACCGTCAGACCAGGGATTGTGGTGAGATCTGTAGAAAGAAGACTTAGGAAGTTTGGCCCGGTGTCTGGAGCATCAGGAGGCCATGTTGGTCCACCTGCGTTGACCCGGTAACAAGCGACACCTGGGTCAAGTGATACAAAGTCAGCTATGACAGATTTATCTTCGTCCATGGCGATTGTGTATGATGGACCTGTGTCAATTACGTCACTCGCATCGGTCCCAGTCCAACCGTTAAATTTCCAACATGGGCTAGGAACGGGAGTGAGAGTTACAACATCTCCGTCATAGTAAGGGCCAGCTGCGGGGTCAAGTGTAACACTCCCTGAACCATAGGTGCTAACCGAAAGCGTGTATACATCTAAGACAGTAAAATTAGCTGTGACTGTCTTGTCAGCATCCATGGTCACCTGGCATACAGCGGGATCCGTGCCTGTGCAAGCTCCTGTCCAGTTTACAAACTCATAACCCGTAGCAGGGGTGGCTGTAATGTCAACCACAGCATTCTCAACATAGGGGTGAACAGTACCAGTGAAGGATCCAGATGGATCGGTTGTTCCGCCTCCATCAGGAGTTGTAACTATGGTCAGGTCATAAGTTGTACCAGCAACCACCGGGTTGATCGGGACAGCGGTGAGAACCCAGTAATTGGAAGCTGTTGCACTTGACCAGCTCATGGTTGTGGAAGTGCCAGTAGCTGCTTTGTGGCTGGCTGCGCCCTGTGTGTTTGTATTAAAAATATCCCAACCAGTAAATTTTATCTGATCAGCACCTGGTGTCAAATTAGCATTCAAACTTGACCCTCCGATGAACAAATTGTCAAAAATCAATTCATCACCGGTGGTGATCATAGCAGGGGAAGTTATGGACGTAGAACCAGAACCAGCAGAATTACTTACTGGATCATCTAAAGGATCCGTCTGGTTGACATTCGCAAAAGTTGCAGCTCCAACGACAATACCATTTGCAATTGCACCATTGAAAGTTACTTTAACCGTTTCAGTTAAATTGCTTACTGGGGCAAGCAGGCTGTAAATTGCAGAATACCTCTCTCCACCACTGTGCCTGGATTCAATCACTTTTGTTAATGAAGAAGTGCCAAATGTGACTTCTGACGTAATCACAGCACTATTAAGGCTATTCCAGGATATACCCACTAACATTAATCGGTTATCGCCTGTAGCGGATGTGTACGAGAAACTGACATCATTGGTTCCAGCGGTAGTGCTTGCAAAACTCGCCGCAGCATTACTTATAGGGGTAACAATCGTCACAGCCTGAACAGGCTTGGCTGTCACTCCTCCCATTAACGAAACGATATAAATCAGGAGGAACAACATTTTCCAGATTTTTGAAATATCTTTTAGAAATTTTTGTTTAGTAAACTTAGTCTTACTGTCTTTCATCATTACCTCCGAATATAAAATTTGTTTACTTGTTTACACTAGCTAGAAATCACTTACCAAAAGCTTATAGGCACCTCCTCCTGAATTCAATTTCAATAATGTTCATTTTTTCCTCTTTTAGCAACAATAAAACCTCCTTAACTTTGACTACCTGATAATAAGCGGCAGATAATAGAATTGCGTTTTGATATAAATCAGAACCACCCGCATAGCGGGTGGTTTGCTCAAGGGCTGAAAGCCCAGATCTCTAGCCAGCGCCTCAAGGCGCTGGCTTTCTCTTCGTTCAAGCCACTTTGCAGTTGTTTCTCTCGCTGCCCCT
>Ga0209510_1003064_pt1 | contig 16217 bp, 15 predicted proteins | sample BiotimSIPDNA_FD_185749 | JGI IMG/M metagenome (GOLD analysis project Ga0209510, IMG submission 185749) | Anaerobic biogas reactor microbial communites from Washington, USA - Biogas_R1 time_0 SIP DNA (SPAdes) (version 2) | ecosystem: Engineered > Bioreactor > Anaerobic > Unclassified | place... | reverse complement strand
TAATAGTTTAATTTTTTTCTTTGCATCACCTGTTATAATGATAAATTTCTTTTCATTAAGTTCATTGTATATGCTAATTGTCTCCTTTTTTCTCATTTAATCCCTCCGAATATTTTTCGCCTGTATCATAAAACACATAATGTTATTATTTATAAAGTAATTTAAAAGAATACAAACATAGTTTGTTAATTTTTCAATACTATTCTATCATATTTTATAAACTTAATTAAACCTTTGGGTTTATTCAGCACTAATTGATCATATTTTTTCTAACTATGAAAAATAATGTTAATGATTAAAATTTTCTAGTGTTCTATAAGACTATATTTATAAGTTGCACAATAAGTAGCTGAATCTAAATAAAAATTATCTTCTATTGCCCCATCAGCTAAATAACATTTAGGCATTCTTGAAGTAATATCGAAAATTCTAAATATTCAATATTGTTCTTTTTATCCTACGAAACGATCACTTCAACATATATTTCGAAAGTTTATTATCTAAATAATCAACTTTATTATATTATTTTAGTTGTCAATAATGTTATTTAAAAGAAAAGGACTAACCATTTTTGGTTAATCCCTTTGTTGGAATGTCTGAATTGTTATAAGAATAATAACATAATAGCTGCAATAGAGTAATAAGTTAAGATTGCCAATATATCAGCTAATGTTGTTAGAATTGGACCGGATGCATTATCTGAATCCATGTTACGACTAGTAAAGAAAATTGGTAAGATAGTGCCTAATAAACCGGAAATGAACATACCGGAAAATAATGCTCCGCCGACTACTAATCCTAGTTTATAAGGAGCTAATAGTTCACCAGCACTATTAGTTTGTTTAGTAATTAATGAAAAGATGGAGACGACAATAAAGCCAAAGATAGCGACAACTAAACTATTAAACAACATGATAAGTGTTTCTTTTAATAAAAATGACCTTCTATCCTCTTTAGTAGACAGTTCATTTTTATGAATTCCTAAAATGGTAACCGCTAAGTTTTGAGTTCCAATATTTCCGGCCATATCTAAAACTAATGGTTGGAATAATACTAAAGCAAAGACTTGACTTAGGGTTAATTCAAAAGCTGGAACTAATAAGAATAATATCGCAATTAAGATATTTAAAATGGTAGCTATGACTAGCCACGGAAGACGCTTTTTACTTCTTTCAAATCCAGTATAAGCGTCATCATGACTTGGTAAGAATGCAAATCTATTGTATAATTCATCATACTCATTAATTAACTGTTCTAAGACGTCATCAGCAGTAATAATACCTAGAAGATATCCTTCGTGATCAATTACTGCGATTGATGAAATATCGTAATTTTTTACGATTTGAATTGCCTCTTTAATCGTACTATCATTATACGCATAATGAAGATCAGTTATCATCAAATCAGTAATAGACTCATTCGCTCTGGCGACAATGACATCTTTTAAGAATAATATTCCGACTAATTTATTATCGTTATCAACGACATAAATATTATCAATTAAGATATCATCATTGGCATTATTAAAGATATATGACGTTACTTCTTTAACTGATGAATTGACATTAACGCTTAAATATTCAGTCGTCATAATTGATGGTGCTAAGTCGTTAGAATAGATTAATAAATCTCTAATAATGTTGGCTTTATCTTTATCAATATGTTTTAAGATATCGTCTTGCTTGTCTTTATCATAAAAGCCAATGAATTCTTTTAATTCGTCGATTTCTAAATTATTTAGAATTTGTTTCTTGCGATTATCATTCAATCCTTCAAAAACTTCAACTTGCTCATATTCAGATAGTCTTGAGAAAACTTCTGCTGATTTTTTGTGGCCTAATAAATCTAGGACGAGCGTTTGTTCTTTTTCATCAAGATCACAAAATATTTCGGCGATATCATAAGCTTGCAACTTGGTTAATTCTTTTTTAAGTTGATTGTTGGATTTTTTAAAATCTAATTTAATCATATCATGCCAACCCCCTTAAGAATTAATGCGGCTAGGCCAAAATAGACAAGGGTTGAAAAAAAATCAATAATAGTAGTAATAAATGGCCCACTTGCTACTGCAGGGTCAACTTTCATTGATTTGAAAAGATGTGGTATTGCAATTGCCAGCAAACTTACAACAGACACTACAATCACTAATGATCCAGCAATTATTAAGGAAAAGATTAGTGCTGTTTCAACGTTAGTAAATGTATTAGCACTTTCAGGTAAGCCTAATTGAGTAAAGTAAACAAAGACAAATGAAATTAAAAAAGTAATTAAACCAAGCATTAAACTAGTAAATAAGTTAGAAATAAATTCTCTTTTAATCTCTCCCCTGCTCATTCTACCTTCATTAGAAATTGATTTTAAGGCAACGGCTATGGTTTGTGTCGCCACATTACCTGGCGAATCTAACATTAGTGGTTGAAAGAATGCTAAAATGGTTACCCCACTAATCGCTCCAATCATTAAGTCTGAAAAAGACATTAATGGGATTGAGATAATCATTAAAATAATTAACCAAGGTAGTCTTCTTAAAGCCGTTTTCAGCCAACCGTGTGTCCGGTTGGTTTTTGGTAGTGCGGCTAACTTTTCAAAATCTTCTTCAGCTTCTTCAGTAGCAATATCAATAATATCGTCTAGTGTTAGAAAACCAATTAATTTATTATCTGAGTTGACTACTGGAAGTTCATATAACTCATAGTTTTTCATATCATGAACCGCTTCAGTTACTGGTAAATCATCAGTTACCGCTGGTACATCAATCATGATTTCTTCAATTAACTTAGGACTTCTAGTTCTAACTAAAACTCTTAAATCAACGGCACCAAGATAATTATTTGCTTCATCAACAACAAACAATAAATTAATGCTTTCAGCTTCATCGGCTTGTTTAATTAAACTAGATGACGCTTCTTTAACATCCATCTTTGGATGAATCAAAACGAAGTCAGTGGACATATATGCACCCACTAGATCATCATCGTATTCGATAATTTTTTGAATGTCTTCTCTATCTTCTAAAGTTTCGATAATTATGTCTCTTAATTCTTCATCTTCATAAGCTTGAAGAATATCGACCGAGTCATCAACATTCATCTCATCTAAGATTCTAGTTTGTTTGATAACATCAAACTCTTCTAGAATACCAGCAGCAATTTCCGGCTCTAAATAGGCAACTATTTCAGCAAGTTGTTCGTTTGATAAGAATTGATATAATTCTTTACGTTCATTTGGCGCAAGCCCTAATAAATCTTCTGCAATGTCATAAGCATGCATCTCGTCAATTCTAACTTGAAATTCTTTCTTATTCAGTTTTTCTGATAATAGTTTTTTAATCATTTTAATCCACTCCTTCCTTTTTGAATATTAGAATTTCTATCCATTCCTCAGCCATTATACACAATAAATGTAAAAAAAGAAACCCTTTTCTTTACAATTGGTTTCTTTTAAAACGTTTACATTCTATTTTTGCCACTTTAGAGCCTAATAAGGCTCACAAATGGCAATTAATTAAATTGTTAAATGTAACTCTTCAGCTTCTTTCATTGAGATTTTTAAATATTTTGAAACTCTTGAAAGAATCATTAAGTTAGCTTTGTATTGCCCACGTTCAAAAGCTGAATATATTGAGTAAGATAAGTTTATCTTTTGAGCCATTTCTTTTTGAGTTATATTAAGCTTTTTGCGTTCTTCTAAAAGTTTTAAAGATAGCTTGTTTCTTTTATTTGAATAGCCTAAATAATCTGGTTTCATGATCAGTTTCCTTGGCAAAATTAAATGCTACTACTAAGGTTTTATTTAAAACTAGATTTTCATATAATAATCTAATAACGAAAAATAAACTTGAGGACCCTTCAACACTATCAGTTGGGGCAATATAAATATTATCTTTCAAAAGAAAAGGCATAGCTAAATCTTGGCTTCCGGTTTGGCAAGCAGTAGAAATAATTATTTTATGAGTCGCTGTCAGCTTCTCTCTTAAAACCATACCATTTATATGTTTAGGTTCATTTTCTTCGTAAACATCTTCTCCTAAGACTGGCATTAAAAATTCATCTTTATTGCCGTGTCCTGAAAGAATAATATAGATTGCTTCTGAATTGTTTAATTCGTAAATAAAATCATTGGGCCTTCCAACGTATGCCAATTCAACTTTAAAATTAAATCTTTCTAATACACCTCTTAAAGCGATAGCTTCGGTAGCTTCATCAAAACAGATTATTTTAATCATTTAATATCCTTCCTTATTTAACTTATGAAATTTTTCTAAGTTTAATTTAAAGGTGTACCCATCAACAGGTTTATTATTTACCTCATGATAGTTTTTCTTTATATGAATAAGTTCAAATCCTATTTTTTTCATTAAGGCAATAACTGGATAATTACCAGACCACGTTTGAGTATATATTTCTTTAATTCCCTCTTTAAGTGCGTAATTAATAAATAGTATCCAAGCTTCGGTCGCATAACCTTTCTTGCGGTCATTGGGATTATTGATCCCAATTCCAATCGTAAAGTTGCTACCATGTTTGATATAATTATAGTTTTTATCAATATAGTAAGAATTAATTCCGCCAATATGTTTCCCAGTATCTAGTGTTTCAATTTCTAATGAGTAATAGAAATCAAGAATTTCTTCCTTTTTCAATCTTTCTAATCTCTCTTTTCGGTAAGCCTCAGGAACAAAATCATCATCCTTTTCCCAGGGAGCATCCCACTCTTGCCATTCTAATTCTTCGGTCATCCATTTAATTTTATCATCAATATCAGATTCTTTAAATGGTCTTAATTTAACTTTTTTACCAATGATTTCAAAATTCATTAAGAATTAACTTTTATCTCCTTAAATTGTATTTTTCTTTTTTCTCTCTTTGGAGCAAACTGATTTGGATAAAGTTTATCAATTAGTTTTTCGGCCATTGAAACTTGTTCAAATTCTCGATTTTGCCCACCGTAGTTTGAATAGCAAAAATAAATGAAATTTGATCCAAATTGTTCAATTATCATTTTATAGTAGTCGGCATCCATTTTATTAAATGATGTTCCATAAAAAATTATAGCATTTTCTTGGTTTTTTACATAATCAACTAATGGAAGTAAATTAAAATTAAGTCTTCTTTCTGACTTTTCAAATATTTTTGCATCACTATTGCTATTTTCATTACCACTAATTCCAATAATTGGAAAATCTAAGTCTCCATGAATATTAACATATTTATAACCTGGTTTATAAGGGGTATAATTAAAAGTGAAAATAACCGGTTCCCCTTTACCAGTTGTTGATTTAATTAATTGGTTAATTAGTGAGTCTTGTTTTTGGAAATAATCACTCTTTTTATTTAGCTCTTCTTTGATATATTGAGAAAAACGTCTTTCAAAAATAGACAATTCATTAAATAATTTATTATAAAAATCTGATCTTTCAATAACTTTTCTTTCTTTAATTGGAAGATCATATTGGTGTCTTAACCAATTACCATATTTATAATATCGATCTTGCATAATTAAGGCAAAATACCAATTTGCATCGATTTGTCCCCATTCACCGGTGCTTTCAAAGTAATTGATCTCTTTTAAAACCCCATCCCAAAATCTTGATTGAATTGACTCATTAATTTCAGCTTCAATATCAGCCCAGCGACTTTTACTTTCAACCGATTTAATCATAAAATATAAATCCCAAACGGTAAGATTTAGATTTTTAGAAAAAGCCTCTAATATTATTTCTTGTTGATTGATATCATATAATCCCTTTTTTACATCATTGAATTCTTTAATATTATGATCACACCAATCAAAAAAATCAGAATAATTTGAATTTAGTCCACATTGCAAATCAAATCCGTTCCCCGTGACAATGATTGTTTTTTTAGTTTTTCTGCGGTTAGTACTCAATGTAATCTCCCCCTTTTATTGCCTGATACATTATAGAAATTTAAGAAGATAATTTTCCATAAGAATATATATTATAATATTTTTCTAAATAAAACAAATAAAAAAAGTCCGTTTTACAAAATTTTTGGACTTTTTTACATAACACCAAAACATGTTACCGCTTTCCACTTAATAGTAACTTTAAACTTCCCTTATTCCATCCATAAATTTTGTCAGAGTCTAGAGCTCCTTTAGGTTTAGTAACTAACTTGTTTTTTCTACCCCATAGGAAAAAATAAGGAATATTTTCTTCTTGCGCAATTGAAAGTTCTGCTGATACGCCATCAGCCGTATCTGTGTTATATCCACAAATAACAATCATCACATCAGAACTTTTAATTTTTTCTCTTGCGTCCTCTTCCCAATAAGGATCGTAAGATTCTTTTGCCGACACATCAACTATCTCAAAAGGAGAATCTGCCTTTTTGGATTGGCCGATGAGTTCGCGCTTTAATTTTTTATCATTTTCATAATCAAAACTAATAAACGCTCTTTTTTTAGTCATAACACAAAATCCCCCTTGCATTATCTAAATAACTTATCCAGCAACTAATTGAGTTTCAATAACTTGCAGTAAATTATAACTTCTAATATGATCTTCTTTTTGGACAACAAATCTATCTTGTTTGATTGTATCCAAATTTTTTTCATACCAATCAATTAATTCTTTAATTACTATGATAAGTTCGTTTTTATTTTTATTTTCGTTTAATTCAACAAGTTTTTTAGCATTATTTTTCGTAAAGTTATCTGTAGCATACTCTAAAACAGATTGTGATATAGGTGTTTTATATAACAGTAAAAAATCTGTATTTTGTTGTTTATTCATAATGTTATCTCCTTTAAATCTTTTTACTTACCGTCGTTATCTTCGATGACATATGGTAAATCATGTTCAGCAAGTTCTAATTCAGATGCTGAAAGTCTAAATTTAGATCCAGCTAATGCTAAAACTCCTGCCAATAATAATAAAATAACCATTAAATAACCAAATAATTTTTTCATACTACCACTCCTTATAATTTAATGATATAATAGATTTGACCAAACAGGGCGTGCGTTTTTGTCACGCTTTTACAAAAAAGGGGGCTTTTTTGTGGAAATTTTACAAAATATTGCGATAGCAATAGATAATTTACGAATTAGTAAAGGAATGACCATAAGAGAACTATGCCTTGATATTTGTGATGAGAGTACATACCGTAGGTATAAACTAGGGGATAGAGACATCCCAATTGCAAGGATTAAGCAGTTTTGTGACAAATTAGGAATCGGATTAGACGAATTCCTTTATAACCTTGCTTCTAAAAATTCTTATGAACATCGAAAGATTCATAGGCTATTCTATGACCTTCAAGCCAGGAACTATGATCAAATAAAGAAATTATTACCACAAATTGATGTAGATGAAATATCTTTAGACAATAACAAAATTTTGTATGAGTATATTTTATACACCTATCAATACCGAATAAACAAAATAACTAAATCAAAATACTATTCACTTCTAACCAGTTTATTACCTAGTCAAAAGGGATTTTATACTTTCAATGATATTGTCATTTTAGAAAAACTTGCACTACTAGAAGTGGAAACCAAAGACACCACCTCACTTAAAAAACTACAATCTATTCTTCTTGACACAACTAGATTATACTCTATGAGTGATAATTATAGTGTTGTTGCCACCATTTATGCCAATGTTGCCAACTTATTAACTAAAATTGATGATCTAGAAAACGCATTAATCGTGTGTGAGAAAGGAATAGATTATAGTATAACATATAATGCCACTAAAAATATACACCATCTTTATTATTTAAAAGCTTATTGTTTATATCAAGATAATAAAATAGACGAAGCTATGGAAAATTTATCAATTGTGATTTCTATCGTATTTTCAATGCAAGATAAACAAAGATTTAATTATTTCATTGAATTAATTATGAAAGAATTTAATATGACCAGACCAATGGTTTATCAAATGTATCAACTCTCAGTACAAAACTTTTTATAATAAAAACTACCTTAATGCCTATAAGGTAGTTTTTTCTTGTATTTTTTTAATTAGGTTTTCTTGATATTTTATGGTTTTATCTTTATCAGATAATAACTTTTCATGTTTTTTTAACCATTCATTGGCTATTTTTTTCTTATGGTTCAAAGCTGAGCCTAACTTTTCATATTCTTTTTTTATCTTGATATAAATCAAAATTGTCCTATATGGTTCAAATATATCTTTCGGAAAAAATGAAAATTTATTATTCATTAATAAAAGTTTTTCTATAACTTCTTTAGGTTTAATTTTTCTTTTATTTTCATTTTCGTTTATGTCTAATATTAGTTGATAACTTTTGTAAACTTTTTTATCATCATATTTTTGTTTCAATTGAATATAATCGTCCTTGGCTTTTTCATATTCTTTGAAAGTTTGTTCTATATCTAATGCTAATGATTCTAAAAAAGCTTTATTTTGACACACCATTTCATTGGCATTATTAATAATCTTATTTCGATATTTCAACTTGTTTTGAATATCTAATTTATCGATATTTTCAATTAAAGTTAAACTATTATTAATAACATTATTACGATACTCAATTAACTCAAATCCGCTTTTTTTAATAATAATATCGCCATAATTTTCGGTTATATCTAATATTGATCTTATCAATTCATGTAACTTAAAATTATATAAACTATGATGTAGCTTACGCCACTCAGGGTGTATGTCTAAATATTTTGATAAAAGCATAGCTAACCCATAAACCACTTTATCCCTTTCAAATTCAACATCTAATTTTTCAAATCCATTTACGTCATTAACAAAGGATTTTCGTAACCAACTCTTGATTTTTTCATAAAAGATATTAACTTTACTTTTATCTTCAAAATAAGAATCGAACTCTTTTTTATTCCCACAATACTTTAGGTAATTAGCTAAATATATAAGTTTTTCATCATCAGCAAATTCTTCTTTATGGGATAATACAAATGAAATAATTTCTTTGATTTGTTTTTCTTTATCAAAGCCTGATTTTTCTTGCAAAGCGTTATTTTGAAAAAGTTGTTGTAATTTAGATAATGAATCAACATTAATAATATTATGGTTTGCTGTCGAAATAAAATGTTCGTAATCATAAATAAAATGACGATTATTTAAATCTAAGTAGGAATTTATTTTATTTTTCTCGACAAAATAAAATAAATCTCTTTCCATAATTTTATCCAAAAGAATCATTAACTCTTGGAGTGAATTAGTGATGTGTCTTCTAATAAAATGTTCTTTATCAGTTTTATAAAAGAGATTAATTTCTTCGTTTATAAATTTAAAACAGGTTTCGAAACTATCATAAGTAACATCATAATTTTGGGTGTTGTTTAATAAAGTTGACGCTTGAACAAATCGGTAATAGACAATCGTCGTATATGGAATAATTGGAATATCATTATAATTTAAGACTAAGGCAAAATATGAACTTCTTCCGTAACCAAAATTAGTATGAGTTAGAAATTTAAACTGCGAATCCATATTAAATTTAATTTGCCTAAAGCCCCTTAAACGATAAGAAAAAGCCAAAATACTTTTGTCTTTTCTAGCTGATATAATTGCTTCTTTATATAAACTATGTTCAAATGAAATTATTAATTTATTATAAAGACTTTCAAGTGAATATGATTCCCCTATTTGTGGGATATGATACATTATATCATCAAGTCGATCATTTGATACTTTTTCAAGTGTTACATCACTTCCAAAAGTCGAAATTTTCGCATATGGTTCATTAGGTGATGTTAGAACCTCTTCTTTGGTAAAGTTTTTAGGAAATCTTTCTTTCATTTTATTAAATAAATATATTCCACGATTTTGACGCTTTTCTTTATTATCGTCTCTTAATTTTAACAAAAAATTATAAACTACAATCAAATCGTTTTTATTACGGCTTTTTTTATTTGAATTGATTTCTTTTTGTAGTTTTTTAAGATAATTAAGTTCCGAAGTTTCTTCGAATACCAACTCAAAAAATTCTTGATAAGGCCATGGGAGATTGGAAAAAAGATCATATTGAAACGGAATATAATCTATTTCTAATTGTCTTTTTTTATTATTATATCGAATACAAACTAATGAGTTTTGATTTATTCTTCTTTTAAAATCTTCTGTATCTGCCATGTTTATTTCCTTATATCTAATATTATTTGCTAATATTATTAACAATCCTCTATCTCTACTATATTATAACATAGAAAATTACGATATCTTTTAAGTGTTCAATAAAAAGAGCCCTATCAATTTTTCTGTAGGGCTCAATTTTTTAAACTATTCTTAACATCATTAATTATATTTTTTTCTAATCTTCCGGAATTTATGGATAACACTCATCAAATGTCCAAAGAACATGACCTTCTCCGTGCCAGTAGCCATAAGCAGTTCCTAAAACCCCTCTAGGATAATTAGCTGGATCGCCTTCATAGCGGTAATGGACGGTACAGTTTATCGCAAATACTTGTTTATAGAATCCGCCCGAATATTGCGGGTACGCATAGGCAAGACCTTCAGGACATTCTGCCCCGGTACGAATGGTATAATCAACAAATTTATCGACATAGATACAATAATATCTTTTCCATTGTCCTGGTTCTGGAGTGTAATCAAAATAAAATGCGCCAGATTGAATAATTTCTACTGAACTTGAGACAAAGACCGATTTCGGGCAATGTTCATAGTGTCGATCATGATCAGTAAAGGTTATTGATGTTGGATCTAGTGATGGAATACCGAGACATTGATAGAAGGCATAAGATTCTATTTTTTTAATATTATTTGGAATGATTAAAGTCTTATTAAGATTAAATTTTTTCGTCTTATAAAAAGCACTTGAACCAATTACCGTAATTGTAGAATCAGTCGGTATCTCGCCTGAACCGTTACAACCAGCAATAATTTTTTCGTTTTCAATATCGATGATCATATTACTTTTTGATCTGTATTTTTCATTACCCGGCATCACTTCTAAAGAATAAAGGTGTTCGCAATCACCGACAATACCTTCTCCAATATGAGTTACACTTGCCGGAATACTTAATCCCATTAAACTTGAACATCCTAAAAATGCCCATTCACCAATCGATTCTAGTTGTGGGTTATCACCAAAAAAACTAACTAATAATAAACCGGTGCAACCTTCAAATGCCTTTTTCCCAATTGTCTTAAGTGAATCTGGCATTCTAAGAGTTACTAATTCTTCACACCCTTTAAAAGCATAATCGCTAATATGCTCTAAATTGAATTCATCTAAGTTGATATGTTGAAGTGCTATATCCCCATTAAAACAACTAGGCGCAATTCCAATTACTCCAGCACCAAGATTAACCGTGTGAAGTCTAATACAATCACTAAAACCTGTAACCCACTTAACTTTATCAGGAATTGTAATTTCAGTTAAACTCTCACAACCACTAAAAGCTCCGCTTCCGATAGTTTCTAAATTATCCGGAAGAGTGACTGCCATTAAACTTGTACATCCGCTAAAACAACCATAACCAATCTCTGTGATTTGTTCAGGGATGTAAACTCGGCTTAAAGATGTACAATTTTCAAACATGTCTTCACCTAAATAAGTCATGTTTAAACCAAAAGAAATAACATTTAAATTCGAACATCCGCTAAATGTATTATACCCAAGTCGTCTAACATTATCTCCGATATATAGTGTTTCAATTTGGTTATTGTCTCTAAAGGCATCAGTGCTAATACCAATTACCATATACCCGTCAATCCAAGTTGGAATATATAGCTCAGTCATATTATCCCCAGTATATCCCGTAATAATACAAGCCGGATAATAAAAATCATCATAAATCCGGTAAGTAAACTTATCAACTTGATTTAGATTATCTTTAAGTGGCACACATTGATAAGTAGCTAAATACTCACGTTCTAAGGTTTTAGTCATAGGAAGATCATTCCATGAATGAGACTCATCATTTGAAAACCAGCCAACAAATTCATACGAATAACCATAATCATCAAAAATTCTTGGTGTTTCTCCTTCATAAGGAGTTTCATCAGGAATTCTAACGTCTTTATAACCGCTTGGTCTAGTGTATTCTTCCATTTTATAACGTTCTTGTTTTAAAACTTCTGGCTCATTATACCAGTTATACCACACACAATCATAAGCCCTCTTATAGACAGTCTTAAACTCCATATCTTTAGTAAGGTGGTCTGGTATCGGATCCCATCCTTCAAAAATGTATTTATATCCCCAATCAGCACTATCTGGTTTATTTGGCTCTGGGCCAACATAGATTGGAGTTGTCCCAGCTTCAACCTCTTCAGTATAAAGTATAGTATAACTATTAGTTGTTGGATTATATACTGATGTATCAATCCATGTTACTGTGTATGTTCTCTTAATACCTACAAATTGAGCAGTATAGGTTCTTATAAACCGCGCTGGCTCAATTTGTGGTGACCAACCAGTAAACATATAATCATAATAAACATCTGATTCCTTAGTTGGAACTGCTCCTGAATAAATTGGTGTTTGTCCCTCATGAACTACGTTTGTAGCTAAAGTTGAGCCATCCCAATTTTTCCAAGTAATTAAAAACGTATTTGGTAATGGTAAATAAGTTGCCGTATATGTCGCATCACCAACGACTAATACAACCTCAGGATCCCAACCTTTAAATTCCAAACCATCGTGTGGTGGAATTCTTCCGTCAAAAGTTGGCATTACCCCTTTTGGGACGTTTTCATCAACTTCTAAAACTGTTCCGTCACGATCTAACCAAGTAATGGTATATGTTTCTATTTCATTCTCAGCTACAACTACTACTTTTATTCTAGCTTCCAATTCACCACTTTTAACGATAATATAGGTTGTTCCTACAGAAACACCAACTATTTTACCATCATCAACGCTAGCAATACTTGGATCTTCGGACTCCCAAGTAATATCAATAACATCGTCTAATACATCTACTTTATATTCTTCACCCATAGTGATGGTTATTTCTCGATCTTCTATCGATAACTTTAAACCTTCATTACAACCACTAACAAAAAACATCAGTGATAATATGACAACAATCATTGAAGCGATTTTAAAAATTAGTTTCTTTTTCATTCAATATACCTCCTAATTTTTTTATTAAACTAAAAATACCATCCGGTAGCGCCATTGCTGAAACGGACATAACAACCTCTAAACCAATTAGGACCATAATAACCACTTGACCAATTATCTTTCGGCTCACCACTTGAAACGCCGGTATGAATACAGTAGTGTGAACCAGTTATTGATCCTCCCGCACCATATGATGCATCAAAAACAAAAGCTTCACATTCAATTGTTTCAACTGTTTCTGGAACAAAAACAGTAACTACCTGACAAAAAGGTTTTGGATTATCTCGATCGATTAAATCGTGTGGTAATTCATTACATAAATAGAAGGCAATTCTTTCAATATATTTAACACTTGCTGGAATTGTGACTTGTTTAATATCGATTTTATAAAAAGCACACGAAGCAATTCTTTCAACACCATCAGGAATTGTTGAATTTTTACAAGCTACAATTAAAGTGTTGGTTTCGGTTGTGATAATCGCATTACAAGCACTTCTTGAATCATAAACCGTATTATCTGCATCGACAGCAATACTAGCGATGTTTTTACAATCTTCAAATGGGAGTGCACCAATTTTAGTAACACTTTTTGGTATTACCACTTCAGTTATTCTTTGACAATTACTAAATGCTGATTCACCAATTTCTAGTAATGTAGATGGGAGATTGAAATTTCCTAATTTAACACAATCTTTAAAAGCCCAATCACCAATCCATTTAAGTCCTTCATTGAAAACAACTAAACCTAAATTACTACAACCACCAAAAGCGTTATTATAGATAGTTTCAACAGAACCTGGTATTTCAACGGTTAATAAACTAGTACATTCCGAAAAAGCACTACCAGCAATATATTTTAAATTACCATTTAAGGCAAAATGAAGCACGATTAAATCACTACAACCAGCAAATGCGGCTGTTTGTATTTTTTCAAGAGAGTTTGGAAAAGAAACCCCAGTTAATTTCTGACAATTTTCGAATGCACCCCATTCAATTGACTCAAGACCTTCAGAAAAATCAACATATTCTAAATTCGTACAATCATTAAATGCGTTCATACCAATTTTTACAACCGGTACGTTTATATCAATTGATGGTAAAGCGGTACAGCCTTTGAAAGTTTCGTGTTCAATGTTTGTAATTTTGGCTCCAAAAGTAAAATCAATGAGTGCCGTACAATTTTCAAAAGCTCCCGAATTAATCCAAAGTAGTCCATCAGAAATAGTAACCTTTTTTAATTTTGTCGAACCTGCAAAAGCATTATAACCAATTTGATTCACCCTTTGTCCGTTATACCAAAGGGGAATTACTACTTCCTCACCAGTATCTTTTAACTTATAATTAACTATTTTTAAACCACCATAGGTCCAAGACTCTTCAAATTCAAATTCTTTACTTGGATCAGAAAAGCAATCATAGGTCGCATCATATACCACATCTACATTTTTAACGACATCAATTGCCGGGAACCAATCTTTAAACGTATAAAGATATTTTGAGTCTCTTGGCCTAGTTGGCTCAGGACCAATATATTGAGGAGTTTCACCTTTAAAGACATCCTCTTCTTTCAAAATAGTTCCTTCGTTTGTCCAAGTAATTTTATGAACTTCACGAAATTCAGCTAAAAAAGTCGTATCTTTTAAGATTTTTGTAACGTTTGCATTTGGCGACCAACCATAAAATTTCTTTCTCACACCCGTCACCGGATTATCAGGAAAAGTTGGTTCGGCTCTGTTATAAACTGCGTAATCACCAGCATTAACTATTTCAGTATAAATTACACCATCAAGTGGATGTTCCCAAGTTACAGTATAAGTTTTCCTTATTCCGGTAAATTGAGCCGTATATGTCCGGATATAGTTGGCTGGTCCTACTTTTGGCGACCATCCAGCAAACATATAATCATAGTAATCATCTGATTCCTTAGTTGGAGCTGGTCCGGAATAAACCGGAGTTTGCGCTCCATAAACGACACTAGTTGCCAAAGTTGAACCATCCCAGTTTTTCCAAGTAATAGTAAAAGTAGGTTCTGGCGCCTTATACTTGGCAGTATAAGTCGCATCGCCATCAACTGGAACGACTTCAGGATCCCAACCTTTAAATTCTAAACCATCATGTGGTGGAATTGTTCCGTCGAAGGTTGGCATTACCCCTTTTGGAACATTTTCATCAACTTCTAAAACTGTCCCATCACGATCTAGCCACGTAATCGTAAATGTTTCTTCATCCTCTTTTGGAATGACCGTTACTTTAATTTTAGTTTCTAAATCCCCACTTTTTACAATAACATAAGTTGTTCCCTCACCAACCGCAGTAAAAACTCCGTTTTCTACGGTCACAATATTCGGATCTTCTGTTTCCCATGTCACATCTAATCCTTCTTTGGCAAACACTTCAACATTAATCTCTTCACCGATAGCAATCGTCACTTCATTATTTTCTAGTGAAGTCTTTAATTCTTCTAAACGATCACACGCCGAGGTAAAAAAGGCAACAATAAAAATGATTGCTAGCATCCAATAATTTTTCATACTAACCTCCTATATATTTTTTTACTATTAAATTTTCTATTTTTCTAATTTATTTTATTCTCTTTCTCGATAAGCTTTTAAATCTTCATTCATTTTTTGAACTTCATTTTTCCACATTAAATACATAATTAACCAAATAATTGCAAATACAACAATAACAATTACTGCTATCACTAAACAATTAACAAAAGTAAATGGCACCCACTGCAAGATGGTAAACACTAAAATAAATCCCACTAGTATTGATACCGAATGAGCAATTGTCGCCTTTAATAAACTCCACGATTCAATATCATAAAAAGAAATACCACCAATACATACTACCCCTAATAACCCTGATAGTATCGTTTGAAGTACAATCGCTAGGCTATGTCCTAGCGCTTCTACTTGGTGCTGTGAGACAACACTTACCGCTTCTCCGTAACCTAAATTAACCAATAACGTAATTAGGTTTCCCATTATCGCACCAACAATAAAGCCTAAAATTAATCTTATAATTATTTTTCTTTTCATTTTAGAGGTTTACCTCCTCTTAATATTTCTCTAATCCTCTTAGTGTAGCGTCTTGAAGTATACGACTTAATTCCACTAACCATTTCAATTTGAATGATTCCTCTACCTT
>Ga0209510_1003062_pt1 | contig 16221 bp, 12 predicted proteins | sample BiotimSIPDNA_FD_185749 | JGI IMG/M metagenome (GOLD analysis project Ga0209510, IMG submission 185749) | Anaerobic biogas reactor microbial communites from Washington, USA - Biogas_R1 time_0 SIP DNA (SPAdes) (version 2) | ecosystem: Engineered > Bioreactor > Anaerobic > Unclassified | place... | reverse complement strand
AATACGGATCCCGGGTCCTCATCCGATGCCTGAATCGTAAACTGGACGGATTGGCCAGCCTGTGCCGTCTGATTGCCAATGAGCGCAAGAATCGGGGCATGGTTGTCTCCCGGAAGGGGTGGTGGCGGGACTCCACCTCCTTGGGTTGAAAGCTCGATGGTGGTCACACTATACGCGGGCATAAGGTATCCGATGTTCGCTTCTGCCATTGAGTAGTCCGCAACGTGTTGGGGATCCGGATTGCCGGCCTGAAGGCAATACACCTCCCATCGATTGAAAGCAGCGGGGGCGTCACTGAGGGTGATCCGCAATGGAACCTGATCCGGGGTTTTGTTGATGGCGACAATCCACATACGATCATCTTGCGTGGATGAACGCATCGCATAGACGGAAGTCCGCACATGGTCCGATGTTACGGATTGAGCCGAAAGGTCTCCGACTTTGGCACCGGATCCATCGTAGTTGATGTAACTCGCGAATGCTCCAAATGAGTAGGAACTTGCGTAGTCATTTGCTTCTATGAGTGGCCAGTAGGTCGCCGCAAAGATCCCTTCGCGTCCGAAGATGCCGAGATTGTCGGCTTGGGCAATCCCTCCCGCGATATGAAGGTCCCCACCGGATACATACTCGGTGATTGCGATTTTGGTGCCGGGACAGTTGTCGGCGATCTGATCCTTCAATCGCGGGATCAGGGCGATCCTGCTGCGGCCGTTGTATCCCCATGATACGAAGCTGGAGATCCAGCTGTCTTCTTCATACGCTTCATCCCAGTAGGACCGGGGGGCTTGCACAACACCCTCGATTTGATCGGCGTTGAGGTTTGTTCCCAACAGGTCTGATATGCGGGTTCCTCCCCCCATGGCCTCTGGATACCAGTGAAAGTCGAGAACATCCACCAGTCTCTTGCCCGCGGTTTGTTGGGCTTGCTGCAAGGAGCTCAGGTAGTGGGAAATGAAATCCCGATCGTTTGCATCCGGTGCGTCCTGTAAGCTTACCATGGCGTTCCACCCATAAGTAACCGGACCAAAAACCACGGAATCCGGAGCGATGTCCTTAATCATGGTAGCGAAGGCAACTGTTTTCGAAACCATTTCAGCGTAGGTGGCTGGATTGGGATGGTTTCTGGAATGCGTGCTGGACCAGAGAGCGGGTTCATTGTCAAGCGAGTAGAAGATCGGATGCGTCCGCGATGCGGCGGGAAATGCCGTATTTTCGATCCAGTGAACCAGTTCATCCTGATACACATACTTATCGCTGAGGTTGGGCGGATAGGAGAGAGCGGACCCTTTTCGTGGCAGGTTCACGTTCCATCGGCTGTAGGACGTCATGCCGGGAGCACTGGGAGTCTGGCTTTCCGGCACCGATCCATCCATGTCGGCGGCAACGTAGTCGAGTATTGGGATCGTGATCAGTGTTGCGCAGTCGTGGGAAACGGCGTTTTCAATGCAGGCTTGTGGCGCGCGGCCAGAGATTCCGGACTCGTCTTCCAGTCCCAATCCCCAAAGAATGTAGTCGTCGCTGCTGTGGATGTAATCGCTTCCGGCATTGGAGGCGTTGTTTTCCCAATTGTAAGCACTCCAACGGTTGCCGCCTGATCGAAGAAGTCCGGAGTTATTCGCGAACCGCTCATTCGCCCCGAAGGCGTTTATTCCATAGATGTAGGGTGAAATGGCTGTCGTCACAGTTGCCTGAATGGCAGCCGCGACAGGATCTCCGATTCCGGGTGGCGGAGGTGGTGGCGGAGGCGTAACCGAATCGTCCAGCTCCAACATCACGTCATCCAGGAATATTGGTATTCCCGATTGGCCTGAGTAGTTCCAGAAGACGATTCTGAAAAACTCCTCGTTGGCATTGTTGAGGTCGGCGATGGGAACCCGGACTTCGTACCATGTGTTGCCCGCAGATATCGTTACGTAATCGCTGAGGCTTTGGCCGTCCGAATTGTTGTCGAGGGACAGAATAACGGATTCCCATCCACTGTTGTAGGTGGAGCCGGTGCTGACCCGGAAGGAAACATGGGTGAAATCGCCGGGCTGAAGGTAGTGGGTGTTCCATTCCGGGTCTCTCCGGTCGAAGCATATGGCACCCCATGGTGTCAGAGAGGCACTGACGGCGCTGGTTCCGCTGAATTTGTATGTGGACTGGACAGAAATGGAGGTGCTGTTCCATTGATCCAGGACCCATTCTGATCCTATTGCGTCGGTGAAGACATTCTCAGTTGCGATAATCGCAGCCTCTGCGGGATCAATAGATGTGAGAGCCAGAAGCGCTGCAAAGAGAAGGGCGAGAAGGCTATTGAGCCTGTTTTGGAGTGGTGATATCGCGCAGGTTTTTGCGTGAAAACCGCAGGGAACAGTCGAGCGTGGATTCATGATGGATTGGGGTTGAGAGCGTTAATCGTGGATAGAAGGAAATACTCGATCACGGATGATGGTATTCATCGTCTGCCTGGCAATGATTCAGAATCATCAGCAAGGAGCTGTCATCAACCATCAGGTGTCGGTAGTATTATGAAAACAATGCTTTTGATATGGATTGTTTCTCTCAGGGTCAACCGGAAAAACGAGATACTTAAACGGAGCAAAACCTTCTGTTTAACGACGGTAGACAAAAATGGGTTGTTTGGATCTGCCATAAGCCGTAGGACACAAATGTTTTGTCGACACCGAATATACGGTTGCTTCAGTTTGATCCGGTGGCCGAGTATTCCGGAAAGGATCCGGGGTCCTCATCCGATGCCTGAACTGTGATCTGGACGGATTGGCCTGCCTGGATCGTCTGATTGCCAATGAGCGCAAGAACCGGGGGATGGTTGTCTCCCGGAAGGGTCGGCGGCGGGACTCCACCGCCTTGTGTCGAAAGCTCGATGGTGGTAACACTATATGCGGGCATGAGGTAGCCGATGTTCGCTTCTGCCATTGAGTAGTCCGCGATGTGTTGCGGATCCGGGTTCCCAGCTTGGAGACAATACACTTTCCAAAGATTGAAGGCATCTGGGGCTCCGTTTAGAGCGATCCTTAATGGGACCTGCTCACTGGTCTTGTTGATGGCGACGATCCACATCTGATCGTCCCGGGACGATGAGCGCATCGCATACACAGATGTTCGCACATGATCAGATATGAGAGCTTGAGCTGAAAGATCACCAACGCATTTTCCGGATCCATCGTAGTTGATGAAACTTGCGAAAGCTCCGAATGAGTAGGAATCAGGGTAGTCAGATTGGTCAATAAGAGACCAATAGGTTGCTGCAAAAACCCCGTGACGTCCGAAAATGCCAAGATTATCGGCTTGGGCGATTCCCCCGGCGATGTGAAGATCTCCTCCCGATAGGTACTCGGTGATCGCGATTCTGGTTCCGGGATAGTATTCGGCGATCTGATCCTTCAACCGGGGGATCAGGGCAATTTTGTTTCGTCCATTGTAACCTCCGGAAACATATTCAGAAATCCAGCTATCCTCCTGGTAATTCTCGTCCCAATAGGATCGGGGCGCCTGGACGATGCCTTCAATCTGGGCAGGGGTCAGGCCTCGGCTCATCAGCCTTGATATCCTCGTCCCATCTGCTTTGGCTTCCGGATACCAGTGGATGTCGAGCACGTCGACGAGGCGCTTTCCGGTGGTATTGTGGGCTGACTGTAGTGAACTCAGGTAGAAATTGATAAAATCCCTATCGGATGAATCTGGAGCGACCTGCAAGTTCACCATGGCCAACCAGCCATAGGTGACCGGACCAAAGACCATCGAGTTAGGTGCGTGATCCTTGATCATGGAGCCGAATGCAATCGATTTCGAAACTATTTCAGCGTAGGTAGCGGGGTTGGGGTGATTTCTGGAGTGGGTGTCTGCCCAAAGTGCGGGTTCATTGTCAAGTGCGTAGAAAATCGGTTGGGAACGCGTTTCCATGGGAAATGCAGTGTTTTCGACCCAATGAACGAGTTCATCCTGATAAACATACTTGTCGCTCAGGTTGGGTGGGTAGGCGAGAGCAGAACCTTTACGCGGGAGATTGACATTCCACCTGGAGTAGGAGGTCAATCCTGGGCCGCTGGGAATCTGGGTTTCCGGAACGGTCCCATCTTTGTCAGCTGCCACGTAGTCGAGGATGGGAATTGTTACAAGGATAGCTGCGTTGTCCGCGACCGCATTTTCGACCTGGACCTGAACCGCTCGCCCTGGAATGCTTCCCTGATCTCCAAGTCCCATGCTCCACAGAATGTAGTTGTCGCTGTGGTGAATGTAGTCGCTGCCAGCGTTGGATGCATTGTTTTCCCAATTGTAAGCACTCCAGCGGTTGCCTCCAGCCCGGTGTAGTCCGGCGTTCTGTGCAAAACGCTCGCTCGCCGCAAAGGTGTTAATGCCGTAGATGTAAGGAGAGATCGGAGATGTCTGCGTTGCGTTAATGGTTGCGGAGACTGATTCACCGATTTCCGGATCTGGGGGAGGCTCGACGGCGTCATCTAGTTCAAATACGACGTTGTCGATGTATACAGGGACCCCTGAATTTCCAGAGTAGTTGAAGAAAGCCAATTGGTAGAACTCCGAGTCAGCGTTGTTAAGGTCCGTGAGGGGAACCCGGGCAAAATACCACGTGTTCGCCTGAGCGATGGACACATAGTCCTTTAGATCCTTCCGATTCGATCCATTGTCCAATTCCAGCGCGATCGATTGCCATCTGTCATCATAGATCGGGCCCGTACTCACCTAGAATGAAACATGGGTAAACTCATCCGGTTGAACGGAATAGACCGTGCTCCAGTTAGCTGTGCGCCGATCAAGTGTTAATGCACCCCATGGAGCGAGCGAGGCGCTTATAGCGTTTGTTCCACTTTGTACGTTCGAGGACTGAACCGAAACAATGTCATTTCCGTTCCACTTGCTGATGATCCAGTTATTCTGCACAGAATCCGTAAAAGCGTCTTCTGTGTCAATGATAGCGGCAGAGGATTGGTGTATGGCGATGAGAGTGAGAAGGATCCCTGAGAAAAAGCGGACGCCTTGAAGTGCAAACAGAATCCTGCATCTGTGAAGAATGCTGCTTTCGGTGGGGCTGATGTCGGGGTGATGCTGGGGGCCTGAGGTAGGGTTCATGTCGGGCGGGAGTTCTCGTTGTTGGAAGCGCGCTCAATGATAGCTCTTTGGCCCTTCTCAGAATACAGACATAAGCTGATCGGTCCGAAGATTATCCAATTGATAGCCAATGCTATCGGTCAAGAGCGTAAGCGGACTCGCAAGGAAGTAGTGTAAGTCGGCCTAAACAACTACCACTGATATTCCGCGGGATCAATGATATTATGATAGATTCATGAAGGCAAAAAACATGAGATGCCAGAATCTGAACAAATCCCGGTGATGATCCATTCGGATGGGGGAATCTGCGTATTCACAAGAGCCGATTGCGAGGTCGGCGCATAAAATCCCCCCCCAAGAGATTCTGGTCAAATGACCAAGGGTGGGAAGTCAAAGGTGATCTTGCTATCAGAGCAAACAGAAGGTCACGGAATCAATGTCTGTAAGAGGTCCTTCATGTGGCGGATCGGGAGGGAGTAATGACCCTCTTCCGGATAGACCCTGAACCGGGATGGATCGACGGCGGGGTATGCCGTTACAGGAACCGAAACCGGAATCACATGGTCCAGTTGCCCGTGCGCGATCCAAATGGGAAGCTGGCGGATCTGTGCCTGGCACTTCCACGGTGTTGTGAGTCGTATCCCGTCTTGAATGATCCCCTGTGAATCTGGATAGATGGCTTGTCGTATGGCTCGCTCGACTGTAGCAAGGGTGTCCGGATCCTGAAGTGCTGCGCGATCTGGTCGGGACAATACCCTCAAGAGGAGTCTCATGAGCCTTGATTCCGGTGTCGAACGCAGGCATCCGAATGCGAAACGAAGTGTCCATTTGAGAAGACGTGGACTGTGCCGCTGGATGGATGTCAGTGCTCGATAGGGTCGAAATAGAAGGCGGACGCACTCCGGATGTGGATACACCATGCCTGAACAGAGAAGTCCACGCAGGGTTTTGTCCGGTGTCTTGGAAATGGTGGCCAGTGCATATGGAGCTCCACCCGAGACTCCGAGATGGCTGCATTCCGGGATCCTCAGTTCGTGAATGAGCGAGGTGATGTCGTCCGCAACATCCGAAACCGATCCCGGATTGCGGTGTGGTCTGAATCTGGAGCGGTCCGGTGCGATGATCCGGATACCCAATTCAAGCGAACAGCGATGGGCGAGCGCAGCCTGCCATGCCGATGAAGGCCATCCGTGGTGATAGATCACCGGGAATCCGGATGAGTCACCAAGATCCAGAAACGGTATCGATTTCGAAGGAGTGAGGCTCAGGGGATGCGGTGCATCTTGAACCGCCGGAAAACGTGGTTGTCTGCTTGAGAATCGCGGATGAAGGGTGGAGCGCTCCGGATTCATATGGAAATATTCAGGTGCCTGTCTTGCGTTTGGGCGGGGAGGGGGTCAACACGGTGTGGTATTGGAAAGACGCCTTGATGGACTCAGGACGAAGCGGAATTCGAATATAGTCTCCGTTTTCCCACATGGTGTATTGATCGAGCATGGTCTGACTTCCCATCCATCCATCCTGTCCTCCGAAAAGCACGAAATAATTGTTATCCAGATCGCTCATGTCCGCGATGAAGCGTGACTGGGATCCATAGCTTGTCGTGTGTTTATCCGATGTTTGGGAATGGGAGGTTTTGAAGAGCGTCTGGTTTGATCCACTCACCGGATAGTCCCCGTATTCGAACATGCGCCCGAAAACCGGGAGGTTGCCAAGGTAGTGACGCAGTTTAACCCTATGGATATCACCCCATTTTCTGTTGGGTTGGAATTCTTCTGAGGCCGCGAAGAATGCATCCTCGATTGTGCGCGACTGCTGCGGATCGTTCGTGTCAAATGCGGCAATCCTCGCAAGAAGGGTCGGGGTGCTGGCGAGGTCAAATTCCGTCATCTCGTTCTCAAATGCTTTCCTGAATGCTCCGAGGGTGGCCTCATACGCGACAGGTCCTCTGGACTCCTTGTCGTAGCGACCGTCCCAACCCTTGAGCTCCCAATAGAGCGGGGCAAAACGATGTTGTAACAAGGCGTGTTCCATGAGCGAACAGAATCCTTTGGCCAGTTCCAGGGAAGAGACTGACAAGGTGTCTTTTTGCAGCACCATGGCTTCCTGTGTGGTCCACTTGCGCTCAGCTTTGAGGACATCCTTCAAGCGTTCAATCCGGTCATTGTTCCCGTAGAAAAATCCGAAGGGGATGTCGGAACTGAGCGGTCGGTTGTTCGCTGAGGCAATAAAGCCTTCAGGTGGATTCATCAGGGTGCCGAAATCCGACGGTGATACCATTGTGTTCCAACCACTTTGAGGAGCGTATGGGTCGAGAATCAGGTGATCCGGAAAGCGGTTAGCCCTTCGCGGAAGCCTGGCTGCCGCCACCAAACCAATGTCACCTTCTTGCGATGCAAAAACGATATTCTGTCCCGATACTGCGTAGTCGGTGAACGCTGCGGAAAACTCTTCGGGCGAGGATGCCCGGTTTGCTTTAAGGAACGCGCCGATCTCGTTGGATGGAGAATGCCCAACCCATTTCAGGGTGACGGGTATTTCCAGTTTGCGGTTGAGGAACGGAATGTCGCTGATGATCGGCCCAAAAGGAGTCCACCTGGATCGGATCTTTCGATCCCTCCAGAACCGGATTTTGATGTTCTCGGTTCTTTCCTTGACGAGCCCGAGCGGAACCCCCCGTGCATCGAACAGATCGCTGCTCGCAGCATGCATGTTGGTGCCACCCCAGGCCATGTGTGGATTGCGGCCCAACGCGAAAAACGGTAATCCCGGGATCATCATGCCGACAAGGTGCATGTTTGGCGTGTGGGCTCCGGCGATGAGGAAAAAGTTGGGTGTGAAAAGTCCAAGATGCGGATCATTAACAAGAAGCGCCTGACCGCTTGCCGTTTTTGAAGGGCCAATGGCCAATGAGTTGCTGCCGGACCGGCTCACTGAGGCCAGCAGGTCAGTGAGTATCGCAAGGGATGCCGACGAGACCGACATGACGTCGGAGGCGACTCCCTGTTCGTTAAGGGCACGGATCTTGTTCCATGTTTCGGGCCATGTGTCTGGATTCCTGGTTGATTTTTCCAGATACTGAAAGAGTTTTCCCCAGTTGACATCAGCTCCGGCGAGGCGTCCTATCGTCAGTATATCGATAGGGGTGAAGGGTTCCGGTGAAAGACCCAGCCAGGAAAACTCTGGAGGGGGTGATTCCATTCTTTCCTGGTAGGCGTTGAGTCCCTGAACAAACGAATCCAGCCATTCCTTGGATTCGGTATCCATGGATAGGTAGGTGGCTTCAGATGCATATCCGAGATTGAGTATTCGCAGTGATGCATCGAATTTGGCAGTGACCGGACCGAACATTTCGGACAGCCTGCCTTGGGATAACATCGAGAGTAGTTTGATCTGCCCGAGCCGGAGGTGAGCATGAACATACCCGAGGGTGAACGCCAGATCGGCATCGTTTGCAGCCACGACATAGGGTATCTGATGGGAATCCCAATATACCTCGACCGGCTCACGCAGCGGAAGATTGTCTGCGGGAATCATTGCGAGCCGCTCATCGAGAGTGGATTGCCCAAACCCTGTGATTGCCGACGCCAGAAACGTCAGGCACAGCAATACGATGGCTCCCGGTGTCTTCATGAATCTAATGACCCGGGCTGCGGATCCCGGTATGATTTGTCAAAGCGAACGATGCATCAACTCGGTTCAGTGTTGGGGAAAATCAAGGAAATGCAATGGCAAAATCCCCTACCCGTATTGCGGCCAGGCTATTTGCGTGAAAGGCTTTGAGGCGATTATGATCAGCGGACCATGTCGAGAACCGCATGCACCATGCGTTCAATTCCGATAGCCACCTCGCTGACCGATGCCTCGCACATGTATGCGGGCGTGGTCACTATCCGGTGGGTTTCGTCCACATGAATCTCTGTGACGGTCCGTTCGACGTGTTTCCCTCCCATTTGGCGAATGGCTTCGGCGGTCGCAGGATCATTCCCGATAGTGACTTCTGCTCCGAACAGTTTTGCAGCAATGATGGGCGCGATACATGCCATACCGATGGGCTTTTCCCATGAGTGCATGTCGCGGAGCAGTCGTGCAACGTCGGGCTCGATTGTGCATTCTGCTCCTTGAAAAGCAAAGGACGAAAGGTTCTTGGCAACCCCAAAGCCACCCGGGAATATGACTGCATCCATCAGGGATGGGTGCGCATTTGATAGGGGTTCGATCACGCCTCTTGATATTCTGGCTGCTTCAATGAGGACGTTGCGGGCTTCTCCTGTCGCGACAGATCCCGTGTTGTGTTGGATCACCTGAGTCTGTGGAATATCGGGAGCAAAGCAGAGGATTTCGGCTCCTGCCTTGTCGAGCGCGAGCAAAGTCAATACTGACTCGTGGATTTCCGCGCCGTCAAATACTCCGCATCCGGAGAGAACAACACCTACTTTGGGCATGAGAACGAAAGGGGGTTAGGGATATGTCGAGTATCTTGTCCTTGAATTATCCGCAGTAGGGCACTGCGGAACCAGACCGAAGGCAACAAGATAGAGTGGTAGGTGCTCCGGATTCAATCCAAAAAAGGAAGCACTTCTATCAAGGATGGAACACGCATGCGTGCAGAGAGGCACCTGTCCCACGGGAGACTTGTCCCGGAATAATCAGGATGCCTCGCTCGGAAATGCTTCGGGAGACTCCGTAAGCAGTCTGGATATCGGGATTTGCCCACAATCCGGGTTCTGGAGAGCATCCTCCGGGAGTAGTTTTGACAGCAACGGACTCTGTCCTATGACCGCTTCAGCTCCGGCGTTGTTTCCGAGATTGAAGAAATCGACTTCGAAATCGAGGATTGTGGACTCGTTAAGAGGGCGGGATGGTTGATAGCGTGTCTCGTTTACGGTCTGATCCTGCAGTGGCTCTATGGGCGCGAGCCAATTCATTTCACAGAGAGTGGTGAGGCAGCTGTTCATGACCTGCGAAGGGACATGAAGAGCGCCGGACAATTCGCTTGAAGTGGGCGGAACTTCTCTTTTGAGGAACCTTCTGGCCGTCAAAATCATGGACGCCAGGCAGAGTGCTTTTCGGGAACGTATGCTCATGTTCTCCCAAGCGCGCTGGTTTGCCAGATTGTTCACATTTTGGACGGAGTATGTGATCTGTCCTCCGAGAAGTACGATTACCCAGAACACGTAGAGTCCCAACATGAACACCAGCACAATGCTGACCGAGCCGTAGAGGTTTCCTGTGGTGATAACCCGTTGGGCGTAAAGAAAAGAAAGGTAATGATTCGTGAAGAGCAGGGCACTCACAAAGAATGAACCGATCAGAGCCGGCACCCAATTCACCTTGGTGTTGGGCATGAACTTGTAGAATGCGGACAGCAAAATCATGACGATTCCAAACGAAATCATTGGTCCGTGTATAACACTGAGGTCAACGATTGCCAGATCCACCGTGAGGCGGTCCAGGAACCGGAGAATTGTGGAATAGGATACCAGGAACAAGGCGGCGAATCCCAGGACGGCACCGAGCGAAATGATCGTCCAATAAAAAACGAGTCGGTGTAGCCAACTGCGACCCTTTTTGATACCCCAGATTCCGTTGAAGGTGTTCTCAACGCTGATGATGAGTTGGATCCCAATCACGATCAGCATGATGGAACCGAGGATTCCAACTGTTCCGGATTTTGCGCTGTCCACAATCTGGTTGATCAGATCGAGTAAACGCGGGTTGATGTCCTCAGGAAGGGCAATTGGATTCCGCGGGTCGGCTCCACCCGATGCTTGTTCGATTGCGCCGTCGATTGAAGAAGCATTTTCATCAACTTGAGCGTTGGCCGATGCGGATTCCTGGACGGATGCCTCCTCAATCCGCGAATACTCAAGCGTAGGAGGCGCAATGAAGTAAACCAGCTTTACGAGAGCGTCCCGAATGGTCGAATCGTCCTCTTTCGAACTGACCATAAAGCTCGAGATCATAATCCCGATCGCGAGGAGAGGCCCCATCCCAATGAGCGAATAATAGCTCAGCCCGGCGGCATGCCCGAATACATTGTTCTCCTGTAATCCCCTGTAGGTAATCGTTATGACACGCAGCAGGGAGAACAGCCTGCCTCGAAGGCTCTTTTCCCCGATTACAGAGGATTGCCAGATCTCATGCCCGATGATGAACGGAAGCCGTTGGATCAACTGTCGGGTCTTTTTGAGACGTTGGTTTTTCACAATGAAAACTGGAAAAGGGGCTTGCTGTCTTTATGGCAATCCTCAGACCAAAAGTGAATTGGTCGTATTTACATCGCAGTTGGCAGCGGAATTGTGAGTAGACCAGATACCGAAAAATATGCTACCACAATTGCAGAAACGACACCGAAAACTACGGACAAAGCCATAGTGGTATTTCTTTTAGCGATGGTTATCAGAAACATGCAGAGACATACGATCGCTGCCATCGCAGCAAGCAGCGGGCTGCTCCATGCCCAGAAAGTGAATCCAAAGAATCCAAGCCCTAGTGCGGCACGAATGCGAATGAGCGGGAAGGTTTCGGATACCCCGAGAAAGGCTCCGATTGCACACAAAATATCAATTGCACCGAAAATTAAGAATGGACGAGTGAGTATTGTCCATGTGGGTAACTTGAACAAAGCTTCCAGACCTCCCACTTCTGTGTAGGCCAAAGCGAACCCATTGATTAGCATTAGAACGCCGAGCCCGGGAAGCGCGATACTCGCCGCTTTTTCCATGGACTCCAACGCCTCATACTTGTGTTTGGTGTCAGCGGTTTTGCCTTCGGCGGCTGCAAGAATGCCCTCGACGTTTACGCCGGTGTCCGGATCTGGCTCCTGTTCTTTCTTTCCAAGTCCGAACAACCCACGCTTTTCCGTGTCGCGCTTGAGCTGGATTCGTTTCTTTTCCGGAAAAACCTGTGGCAATAGATCCTTGTAGGATGAAAGGGGCTTCCACTTTTCCTTGGTCTCATCATACAGCAAAGTCTCCTGCGTAACCGTTCCGGTTTCGGCCAGGGATACCAATTGTTCAAGTGTCAAGGGACCACGGGCATGATCGGTGTCGGGTTGCTTGATGTAGTATTCTGACATGATGAGGCTTTCAGATTGTGGAGGTAATCATGACCAATTCAGTTTGGTCCTTAGCATTTCGAAATAAGAGTAATTGAAGTCATGCACAAGGGAAAGCTTTTTGTGCGCCCTCGTGATACGAATGGGAAAGATCTTCTCGTGCTCGATGAACGAGCCGTCCACCGTGACCTCCGGTTTTCGAATTGTGTGGGCGCATTCGACTTCGATACGGATTTCGGTGTGGTCGGGTATGATCATGCTCCGGTTGCTGAGGGTGTGCGGGCAGATGGGAGTGATCGTTATGGCGTGAGTCCCAGGGTGGATTATGGGTCCACCGGCGGAAAGATTGTAGGCCGTGGATCCGGTTGGTGTTGCCACAATCAGACCATCTGCGGAGTAATCGTTAACGCGGTGTCCGTCGGCAAAAACCCTCAGGTCAATCAACCCGGCCGTGCCGGAGCGGATCACGAGGTCGTTGAGTGCTGTAGCCGACCAGTTGTCTTGTCCAGAACAGCAAAGAAGGCTGCGTTCCTCCACTCCGAAGTTGCCGGCAATGATGCTCCTTAAGCGAGGGACGATGTCTTGCGGGTCGAAAGTCGCCAGGAATCCAAGCTTACCAAGGTTCACACCGAGTAGCAGGGTATTGTTCTCTACGGCTTCAGGAACGACCCCTAATAGTGTGCCGTCACCACCGACCACACAGCATAGATCTGTTTCAGAGAAAGCCCCTTTCGGAATCGGGAATGCATCAATGATGCGGACGTTTGTGAGTTCATGCGCCGCTTCGGTCTGAATGCATCTGGCAATGTCAATCGCTCCCGCCTTGGTGGGGTTGACAACGATTGCGATCGAACGGATCCTGCGCATGATTCGAGGTTATGGGACAGATGTTGAACGAATACAATCTTGTTTTGCGAGACCCATCAGATACTCCTGGTTGCCATCGCCTCCCTGGATAACAGAAGGATCAAACCCGATCAGTTTGGCGCCCGGAAGCTCCGTGCACGCAAAATCCCGGATCGAAGCCGCGATCGCAAGACTGATCATGGGATCCCTGATAACACCCCGGCATTTGTCCATCAATGCTTTCTCGGCTTCAAACTGTGGCTTGATCAGTGCGATCAGGTGGCCCCCGATCGCTAGAAGATTCCATGCCGGAGCTAGGATGCGCTTGAGAGAAATGAAAGATACATCGATGACGATCGTGGGGTAGTCCGGGAACGGTAACTGCGATCCGTCCAGGTTCCGTGCGTTGATCCCTTCGAAGCTGATGACTTCAGGCCGGGCCAGTATTTTTGGATGGAGTTGGTTGCGTCCCACATCAACACACGTCACGTGCGGAGCTCCGCGTTGAACCAGGCAATCCGTGAATCCTCCCGTGGACGCCCCGATATCGAGTGCTCTTAAGCCGCTGACCGGTATGGGGTGGGAGGATAGGAAGCCTTCCAGTTTCTCTCCTCCGCGACTTACAAAACGGGGTGGTTGGATGACGCTCAGTGGTGCGTCTGCGGGCAGCAGCCTTCCAGCTTTATCGATCACCTCGGTGCCTAGACGCACTTTGCCCGCCATCAGGAGGGCTTTGGCCTCTGAACGTGAGTTTGCCAGTCCGAGATCCATCAGAAGCGCGTCGGCGCGGATTTTGTGGGTTTTCACTAGGAGTTATGGTCCGGGTTAGGCGTCAGTGGGCGATGGGAATGATTCATAGGAAAGAACATCCCGGGGAGGCAAGCCTCATGTCAAAGCGGTGGGGCGGTGTGGGGGACGGTCGGTGGGGCGGTGTGGGGGAGGATAGGGCATGGCGTTGTGTGAAAAATGAGAATGAATCCGCTGGAAAACGGCGTAATAGGGCTATTTTTACATGAATTTAACTAAAAATTCGGGGTTTTGGTGAAATGAAATGGGAGAAGGTGTTGACAAAGGGGAGTGAAGTGGGGCAAAGTGGGGCATAAGTTAACTGAGAGATCGCGATTACAGACTTTTGGATGGGAACCCCGGATACAGTCGTTTACACAGGTGAGCATCGTCACAATATCGACGACAAGGGCCGCCTGACCCTTCCTTCCAAGTGGAGGATGCAGGGAGATGACGTCTATTTGGCTCTTCCGAACCCCAAAGGTTTTATCACGGTTTATCCACCTAAGCGTGCGGCCAAGTTCTACGAAAGGATCGAGCAGATTGGTCTTGGCGATGAAGAGGCGCAGGAAGCGTTGTTTGAGCTGTCCGCTTTGGCCCAGAGTTTTGGATGTGACTCCGTTGGTCGTTTCAAGCTATCGGAGAAGCTGGCGCAGCATGCTGGTATCGTTGGTAAAGAAGTGGTGCTGCAGGGCAATTTTGCCTCATTCTCGATCTGGAGCAAGGATCGCTACGATGGTCGCCTGTCCGGTGACGTTAGCGAACGGTCCCAGAAGTTGGCTGGACTCTTGTCCAAGCTTGGAGGCATCTGAGGATGATCCAATGAGTGCTGCATCTGAAGCATATCCGTTTTCGAGTATCGCAGGGACTCATGTTCCGGTGATGCTGCGGGAGGTGTTGGATCTCATGGGGGCATGTCATCCCATGCGGATACTGGACTGTTGCTTTGGCGGAGGAGGACACACCCGTGCTTTGCTGGAAAGCACCGATGCGAGTGTGGTCGCCGTTGACAGAGACCCGCAGGCGAGTGCGAGAGCCGGTGAGCTCAAAGCCAAGTATGGTGATCGATTCGAATTTCATTCGATGAACTATTCCGGGATTGATCGTCTGTCAGTTGGAGGATTCGACGGTATTCTGTATGATCTTGGGATTTCTTCCTTCCACGTGGATGAAGGGAACCGTGGGTTTTCCTTCAGGCAGGACGCTCCTGTGGACATGCGGATGGACCCGACCACCGGGGAAAGTGCGGCGGAATTTCTTGAAGGTGCTCCTTATGATGATCTGGTAGCAGCAGTAAGAGAATACGGAGAAGAGCAGAACTGGAAGAGAGTGGTTCATGCTCTGATGAGTGCCAGAGGGACGGGTCGATTGAGTCGTACCGTCTCTCTGGCGCAAGTCATTGAAGAGGCGATTCCCGAGAGAGTGAAGCGTCAGAACCGTGGCATGCACCCTGCCACAAAGACGTTTCAGGGAATCCGGATGTGGGTGAATCAGGAGTTGGAACACCTCAGGGTTTCACTTCCCAAGGCGTTTTCAATGTTGAATGAAGGCGGTCGCCTATTGGTGATTTCGTTCCATTCGCTCGAAGACCGCATCGTGAAGCGTATGTTTCGCGAATGGGCGGGGCAGCCCGTTGATGCGAATGATAGCCGTTCACAGCATGACCGGGTCGTTCAGGCAAAACTGATTACCCGGAAGCCTTGCGTTCCGGCCGAAGACGAAACCCGGGCTAATCCCCGCAGCCGTTCGGCGCGGCTTCGTGCTCTTGAGCGTCTGCCTCTTGAGCGGAAAGGAGAAGCATGATTGCCTCCAGGCAGTGGCGCACCGGATTAATGGCATTTGCGGCCGCTGGCAGTATGCTTCTGTTGTCTTGCTTTGCCCTTCTTTTGGTTCGGGGAAATTCAGAGAATCTCGCTGACAGGGTTTCCCGTCTGGAGCGTGAGGCGATCAAACGCGAGGATGAACTGAGAAAAATCGAACTGCGGACGAAGGAAGCAACTCATCCAGTAGAATTGATGAGCAGGGTTGAAGGGCGCATGGCTCCCGCCGACCGCAATCAGGTGGTTCGCATGCGCACCCCGGTGGAAGGAGGGACATTCTGATGCCGCCCGCATTTGTCAGTCCGGTTCGTTTTAACCTTTTTGTTGCGGTTGTTGTTCTGTTGTTCGGCGGAATCTCGGCCCGCTTGTTCTACCTGCATGTGGTGAATCGCGAAAACGCATTGCAGACGATTGAGAAGCACCGGACGAGCTTTGTAGTGCAGAAGGGCCGCCGCGGGGAGATTGTAGATGCAAAGGGCAATGTGCTTGCCTCAAGTCGCAGTCACTGGGTGTTGGGTCTGGATCCGCTCCGAATCGACGCCAGAGATAAGTCGCTGGTTCCTCAAATGGCGTCACTTTTGGGAATACATGTTGATGCCCTCGATGAACGTTTTGATTGGGGTGCCATGTATTCAGGGC
>Ga0209510_1003053_pt1 | contig 16261 bp, 13 predicted proteins | sample BiotimSIPDNA_FD_185749 | JGI IMG/M metagenome (GOLD analysis project Ga0209510, IMG submission 185749) | Anaerobic biogas reactor microbial communites from Washington, USA - Biogas_R1 time_0 SIP DNA (SPAdes) (version 2) | ecosystem: Engineered > Bioreactor > Anaerobic > Unclassified | place... | reverse complement strand
GCAGTTGTAATGAAAATCCCTTTTTTTGCGTGTTTTCCTGACAAAGCACCCACAAACTTCTGAATTTCCGGTCGGCTGACTGTCTGGTTCGGATCCCATCTTTTTGCCTGGATATAAATCCGGTCTAAACCAAGTCTGTCTTGATCAATAATCCCATCAATCCCTTCATCACCAGACTTTCCAACAGCCTGAGCGAGTTCGTTTTGTGAACCTCCATAACCCATAGCCAATAATAGGTCGATCACCAATCGTTCGAAGAACACTGGAGAGCTTTTCAAAATTATGTCAATCAGATTATCGGACAGACGAGTTTCTATCTCATCAAATGCGCTCTCTAATAATTCTTCTGGAGTTCTTTCATCGTCACTTTCTCTGTCGGAGCCTAGTTTCGGGACAACTTTTCTTGATTGGAACTCTTGAAATGAAGGGTATCTCATTAAAAATTCGTCATCAATTCGTTTTGGATTGGTTGAAAGCAAATTCACCCCTTCCTTAGTAATCTGGAAAAAACCTCTGCGTGGATCTTGCAGTAGACCTGCCTTTTTTAAGTAAGTTCTCGCCCATCCCACTCGGTTGTAGATAACTGTCTGTCGACCACTTTTGATTGTTTGCAGTTTTTCATCATCAGTAAGATTATTATTTATGGATAATGCTTCAACTGCATCGTGAATGTGATGTTCTTTTTCATCTTCTGCGTACTTTAGCAACGGCAGCATCAGGTCTTCATAACTAGGAATCATATTTTCTCCGATCACCAACGAGGTAAGATTAAGTATAACAAACAACCGATAAGGTGACGATCAATCTGCCAGACCTGCTAATTTTTACTAGCAAAAAAAGGCGCTAAAAAGCCAAGCCAATCTCCTTTTCCATGCATACTCGAAAAAAGCGAATTGACAACACCTAGTGCTTTCTTCTACTCGCACTTTTTGTGTTGTCAATTCGCCTTACGGATTTTTATACTGTAAATTTCATTAATTCTTCGCTGGCATATCCCGACTGGCGATCACATCCACAGTGGTTCCGATCACATTCGCTATGATGACATCTTCAGCCTTTACCGGGGCTGTTACTTCTATCGCGCGGATCTTCTCCAAAACTTCCATGATCCTTCGCTTTGGGATGGAACCTTTGGTATACACAGGCAGTAATGGGTGAAAACCGTTAGCCACTCTGACCGTGCTTGAAACCATACGTTGGGGAGCGATGGCTTCCTGCCTGCCATAGGTCTCGCCCTTACGACAGCGGTTGCCCAAGATTTTGACCACCTCGTCGCCTTCCATTCGAACGATCAGTTTGCAGCCCACCGGGCAAGCCGTGCAGATAAAATTCTTTTCTTCCATCTCATGCCTCCGATTTGGGGTAAATATCGACAGTCAGTTTACCGGTTTTTTCAACTTCGGCTGCCATATTCGGTTTTAGCACAATTGTGACCATCTCACCTGGACGTACATAGCGTTCAGAACGCCTGACGATGCTGTTGTTATCACCGCGCACTTCCATCCAGACATCTTCTTCAATCGGTCTGGTGACGCGCATTTGCAAGCTGATGTCGCCTTTTTCCAAAGCTCTTTTGTCGAGTTTATGAGGGACGATATAGCGGACGTTTTTGCCAGGAACCAGGGGGATATAATTTGCGGTACGGGCTTTCTCAGCCAGGGCAAATTCAGCCGCGCTGCGACCAGCCTCTGAGCCAGCCATAGAAACATAATCGACCAGGTCGTAAACATGAACAACGTTGCCGGCAGCGAAAATACCGGGTACGTTCGTCTGAAAGTGTTCATCTACAAACGGACCACCGGTAACGGGGTCCAGGGCAACGCCGGCTTTCTTGGAAAGCTCGTTTTCGGGGATCAAGCCGACCGAAAGCAGCAGTGTATCACAGGGGATGACCTCCTCGGTGCCAGGAATAAAATTCCACTTTTCATCGACTGCCACGGCTTCAATTGCCTCAACCCGGTCTTTGCCGATAATTTTCTTGATTGTATGGTTCAACTGTAGTGGAATACCCCAGTCATCCAGGCATTGAACGTAATTTCGACTTAGCCCTGAGAGGTAGTTCTGAATTTCAAGCACTCGTTCCACGCGTGCGCCTTCAAAAGTGAGCCGGCGCGCCATAATCATGCCAATATCGCCAGAACCAAGGATGACAAACTTGTTGCCGGGCATATAGCCTTCCACGTTCACCCAACGCTGGGCGGTGCCGGCTGTAAAGACACCATTAGGGCGATAGCCAGGCAGGCGCACCTGGGCGCGTGTCCGTTCGCGGCAGCCCATTGCCAAAACGAGGGCGTGGGTGTCTACTTCGAGATAGCCAAAATCGCGGCTCGAGAGATAGAGCTTACGCTGTGAGGTCACATCCATGACCATCGTATCCATCAGGAAGGTTACACCCAAAGATTTGGCTTCGTTGATATACCTCTGTGCATATTCAGGACCGGGCAGGTCTTCTTTGAAAGTCTGCAGCCCAAATCCGTTGTGAATACATTGCAGCAGAATGCCGCCCAGCTCAACGTCGCGTTCGATCACCAATACATCATCGGCTCCGCCTTTTTTGGCTTCAATTGCAGCTGCGAGTCCACCCGGACCAGAGCCAATGACAACTACGTCATATTGTTTTTTAATCGACATTGCCAACCCCCATATCTTTGGTGGTCCGATAGAGATATTCAGAACCCTCGCCGCGCTTGGTGATCTCAAAAGGTGAAACGCCAAGTTCCCGGGCAAGGATCGCTACCACACGGGTCATATCAAAGCCTCCCTGGCAGCGACCAGTGCCCAGCCAGGTGCGGCGCTTTATCGCGTCATAAGTATTGGCGGGGATTGGGGCGTGAATTTCAGCGACAATCTCGCCCTCTGTCACGTTTTCACAGCGGCAAATCACTCGGGCATAACGGGGGTCTACATCACACAACAGCTTGCGCTCCTGGTGAGTCATGTGGGCAAAACGGGGACGGGCTGGTCTGATCGGATCCCAGTCTTTTCTGGTGACAAACTCTTCGCCAGCATCCTCCATCAGCTCCACCACCATTTCGGCGATCGCAGGAGCTGAGGTCAAACCGGGCGATTCGATCCCACCCAGGTTTACGAAACCCTGGACGTTCGCCGGGATCTCAATCACATAATCGTTGTTGTAAGTAATTCCTGGTGTAAGGCAAGGTCCGTTGCCCATCGGCCTCAAGCCGACAAAGTTGGCGATAGAGTGGCGTAAGTCGAGTGTCGGAATCAGCTTTTTAGCGCCATCAAGCAGCTCGTCCATGCCTGCTTTGGTCAAAGAGGTATCCTCTTTATCATCAATCACATTGGCATTCGGACCAACAATTGTGTTCTCGTGTAAAGTTCCGGTTACCAAAATGCCTTTTCCGCGGCTGGAGGGCACAGGGAAAAGCACATTGTGAATTTGTACCTCAGCCCGGTCAAAGATAAAATATTCGCCTTTGCGAGCCTTGATAAAGAATTCCGGGCGAACGCCAGCCTTGTGCATGACATCATCTGAGTAGATACCTGCCGAGTTGATAACCCAACGGGAATAGAAATCACCCCGATTGGTCCTGACACCAATTACCCGGTTTCCTTCCCAAATGAAATCTTCAAATTGGGTGTCCAGGAGCACTGTTGCACCGTTAATGACCGCATTCTCAGCCGCCGCCACTGTGACCTGGAAGGGGTCGCAGATACCGCCAGTGGTAGCCCAGAGAGCACCACTGGTTTCAGGATTGATATCGCGTTCCCGGGAGCGCATTTCAGCTCCATCGATCATTATCATTCCTGGAACACCGTTTTTTATGCCTTGCTGCATCAGCTTTTCAACCAAAGGCAGCTCTTCGTCGCCCACGGCAACAACATAATCACCTCTGCGTTCAAAGGGGAAGTTGAGTTCGCCCGCCAACTGGTCCCACATTGGGTTCGCCCTGACATTCATCAAGGCTTTCAGCGAGCCAGGCAAGGGGTCGTAACCAGCATGAACAATTGCTGTATTGGCTGAAGAACAGCCCATGCCGATGTCAGCTTCCTTCTCAATCAGCAGAAGTCTGCCTTCGTAACGGGAAAGCCAGCGGGCAATCATTGCACCGACTACGCCTCCCCCAATTACGATGTAATCGAATTTCTCTTGCACATTTGCCTCCATCATACGATTTTGATAAGTCAAATTTTAAAAAATAACCCTGAGATATTAGTGGACTGGGCGATGTCTCCCCGAAGTGGTGGCGTTCAGCAACAGGCAGCCATCCTATTAAAAAATTCTCCCAATAACCCTTTTCTCAGCTATTATACTACGCAGGTTGCATTTTTTCATAAACTGGGATGAAAAAAATGTGCAAAAATGTTGATAAATTTGTACATGTATGCAATATTGTGATATAGTTACACATGAACAAGATTGTCGTTTATGTTTAACGACGATGGCAATAACACAGGCATGTCTTTTAAGTTCCAGGGAGTGAAAAAGGATACTGACTTGAGTAGCCAATTTTCTGTGCAACTGTTTCTTCCGAAGGTTTGTTGTAAAACAAGCTTAAGATCAGTTGCGCTTTTTTTATTTTCCAGACAGCCCTGCTTGAAGGAAATGATTAAGCATCACCAGCAATTGGAGAGGGAGGCCCTATCGAAAAAACAGATATTGCATTTCGTTTCACCAATCACAATTCATTTCTAAATTAAAAGGAGAATCATTCATGGAAAATCGCACAATGAAAGAGTTTATCGGCGAAGTTTTTGGCACCTTCATCCTTATTTTGCTTGGTGATGGTGTTGTCGCCAATGTTGGTCTGGCACCCCGGCTTGCCGGTACTGCCTATAACTGGAACACCATTACCATCGGTTGGGCGTTTGCAGTCGTTATAGCTGCCTACGTTTCAGGAGGCATTTCTGGTGCTCACCTGAACCCAGCGGTCACTCTTGGTTTGGCTGCTCGCCGAGGCTTCCCCTGGAAGAAAGTTCTTCCTTATATCGTCGCTCAGATGATCGGCGCCTTCCTTGGTGCTGCAGCTGTATACCTCATTTATCGCGACGGACTTGTAGCTGCTGGTATGCCCAATGTTTGGTCAACCGGTCCTGGGTCTGTGTTCGGTAATAGCTTCTGGGGTGCAGCAAGTTCTGGCGCAACTGGCGGTTACAGTATGTTAACCGCAAGCATCGCTGAACTGTTTGGTACTTTCGTACTTATCTGGGGTATTGCCGCCAGTGGTGATCTCAAGAACAATGGTCTAAAAGACAACCTCGGTGTTTTCATCGTTGGTTTTGCTGTTTTAGCTGTTGGTCTGTCACTGGGTGGTCCCTCTGGCTATTCCATCAATCCTGCCCGCGACCTTGGCCCTCGTATTCTGGGCGCCCTGGTTGGTACCAAGGGATTGTTTGATGGTATTTACTGGCTTATCGTGCCGGTTTTGGTTCCCGCCATTGCTGGTCCTATTGGTTTCTGGCTCTATGACGTGCTGGTTACCAAAAACTTAGCCAAGAACGATTAAGACTTGATTTGATCTTACTATGACCGCTGGTCACATTGACACTTGGTCAAGGCATGATCGTACCAAGCTGAGCAAGGAGACAAAAAATGAAAAAATTAATAAACAACCCTGAAGATGTTGTGAAAGAAGAGCTGAAAGGTATTGAACTGGCTCATCCAGACCTGGTAAAAGTCTTTTACGACCCTGACTTTATCATTCGCGCAGACTCCCCTGTTCAGGGTAAAGTTGCGTTGGTCTCAGGTGGGGGCAGCGGTCATGAGCCCATGCACGGTGGGTTTGTCGGTAAAGGAATGTTAGACGCAGCCTGCCCAGGCGCAGTATTCACCAGCCCGACACCCGACCAAATGCTTGAAGCTACCAAGGCTGTTGACGGTGGTGCAGGCGTTTTGCACATCGTTAAAAACTACACCGGTGACGTGATGAACTTCGAAATGGCTGCCGACATGGCACGAGACGAAGGGATTGAAGTCGAATCAGTTCTCGTTGATGACGATGTTGCTGTCGAAGACAGCACCTGGACAGCCGGGCGTCGTGGAGTGGGTCTTACAGTTTTGATGGAAAAAATTGTTGGAGCTGCTGCAGAAGAAGGACGTTCTTTAAAAGAATGTGCCGACCTTGCCCGCAAGGTTAATGCCCAAGGTCGTAGTATGGGTATGGCGCTTACTTCCTGTACAGTTCCACATGTAGGCAAACCATCGTTTGACCTGCCGGAAGACGAAATGGAAATTGGAATCGGCATTCACGGAGAGCCTGGTCGTCACCGCATCAAGCTTGAATCAGCCGATAAAGTGACCGAGATGTTGATTCAACCTGTTGTCGAAGACCTCCCATTCAAAAATGGAGACGAGGTTCTTTTGTTCGTCAACAGTATGGGCGGCACTCCTTTGATCGAACTATACATTGTCTACAAAAAGGCAGTGGAATTGCTCGAAGCTAAAGGAATTAAGGTTGTTCGCCACCTGATCGGTCCTTATATCACCAGCCTTGAGATGGCTGGCACGTCCATTACTCTCTTGAAGATGGACGATGATCTGAAAAACCTCTGGGATGCCCCGGTTAAAACCGCTGGCATGCGTTGGGGTATTTAGTTTTTCGATATATGCTACTGGAGTTTTAACTCCAGTAGCGTCTTTACGAGGCTAATGTGGCAATAACAAGAGATGATGTGTTGAATTGGGTTCGGGATTACGCCCAGGTGATCGAAGATAACCATGAAATGTTAACCGACCTCGACCGTGAGATCGGTGATGCTGATCATGGTGCTAATATGAGGCGCGGTTTTAGAGCTGTGTTGGAAAAATTGCCCGCTGTCGAGGATAAAGATATCGGCGCCATTCTTAAGAATGTTGGAATGACGCTTTTGTCCAAGGTGGGAGGTGCTGCTGGTCCACTTTACTCCACATTGTTTATAAAAGCCGGGACAACAATCGGCGCAAAAACAGAAATGGAATTGACCGATTGGGCGAAAGCCCTTGAAGCAGCTACGGTTGGTATCGCTAACTTAGGAAAGGCGTTACCAAATGACAAAACAATGCTTGACTCACTCTATCCAGCACTGAGTGCTTTAAATTCTGCCATCGAAAATGGTGCATCAAACGGTGAAGCTTTACAAAAATCTGCTGATGCAGCGTATGAAGGCATGCTTGCGACGATCCCACTTGTGGCACATAAAGGCCGTGCCAGCTACCTGGGTGAACGCAGTGCAGGGCACCAGGATCCTGGAGCAACCTCAACTTATCTACTCATCAAATCAGCTGCCGAAACCTGGTCAGACAGTTAATGTCTGAAACCATACAAACAAAAAAGGAGAAAATTATGGCTAAATATGTTGGAGCAATCGACCAGGGTACTACCAGCACCCGATTTATGGTCTTTGACCATTCTGGTAAAGTGGTCGGTTACGATCAAAAAGAACACGAGCAAATCTACCCCAAACCTGGTTGGGTTGAACACGATCCACTCGAGATTATGCAGGCAACCAATGATGTTATCGCTGGTGCGCTTGACAAACTCAAGATTGATGTTAAAGAAATCGCTGCCATCGGTATCACCAATCAGCGCGAAACGGCTGTTGTGTGGGAAAAAGCAACCGGCAAACCGGTCTATAACGCAATCGTCTGGCAAGATACCCGCACAGACCAGATTTGTAACGAGCTTGCCAAAGACGGCGGTCAGGACCGATTTAGAACAAAAGTTGGACTTCCGCTGGCAACCTATTTCTCTGGCATGAAGATCAAGTGGATCCTTGATAATCAACCTGAATTAAAGGAAAAAGCAGAAAAGGGCGAGATTCTCTTTGGGAACATCGACACCTGGGTAATCTGGAACCTCACAGGCGGACCTCAGGGTGGCGTGCATATTACTGATGTCAGTAATGCCTCCCGAACCTTCATGATGAACCTTGAAACCCTCGATTGGGATCCTGATATGTTGAAAGCCCTGGGCGTTCCCCGCGCCATGCTGCCAGATATCAAAGCCTCCAGCCAGGTATATGGCTATGTCAAGGGCGGACCATTGGATGACATCCCCGTGGCAGGCGATCTGGGCGACCAGCAAGCAGCCCTCTTCGGGCAGACCTGCTACAGCCCCGGCGAAGCTAAGAACACCTATGGAACCGGCTGCTTCATGCTCATGAACACCGGCACCGAACCAATCCAATCGAAAAATGGTTTGTTGACGACTCTTGGTTACAAGATTGGTAACGAACCCGCCGTCTACGCGCTGGAAGGCTCAATCGCCATTACCGGTGCCCTGGTGCAATGGCTGCGTGACAACCTGAAGATGATCGAAAAATCATCCGATATTGAACTGCTTGCCAACACTGTCGAAGATGCCGGCGGTATCTACTTCGTCCCCGCTTTTTCAGGTTTGTTTGCTCCATACTGGAAGAGCGATGCCCGAGGCGCTATTGTCGGTCTGACCCGCTATATTACTGGCGGTCACCTGGCACGCGCTGTCCTCGAAGCCACTGCCTATCAAACCGCTGAAGTCCTTGAAGCAATGAACAAGGATTCCGGTGTTGAATTGACAGCCCTGAAGGTTGATGGCGGTATGGTCTTCAATGAGACCTTGATGCAATTCCAGTCTGATATCCTCGGCGTCCCCGTGATTCGCCCGACTGTTGCAGAAACCACTGCATTGGGCGCTGCCTACGCAGCCGGCTTAGCTGTTGGCTTCTGGGCAAAAGTTGAAGACTTGCGCGCCAACTGGGGTAAGGATAAGGAATGGTATCCCAAGATGGATCCGGAAGCCCGCGACTTACTCTACAAGGGTTGGAAGAAAGCGGTTACCCGAACCTTCGACTGGGTCGAAAATTAATTCGTTTGATCGATTAGTGAACAGGGGCGGAGCTTTTAAACTTCGCCTCTATTTTTTGGAAATCAGGAGATTACATGAGCAGTAAGAATAAAAAACCAACCTCAAAGAAAGAAAAAGATTTGGAAGATCTAAGAGCACCCTGGATCCAAAAAAGCACCGGGTTTATCGTGATTACGGTCTTAAGTATTGGCATCATGATATTAGTTGCCGCTCAAATGATTATGGGAGATGGGGATTGGGGGCGCGGTTTGCTCTGGGGTTTCCTCTTTGGAGGCAGTATCTGGTTAGTTTTCTTTGGAATGAACTGGTTTCATTCTCTTTTCAGATCTAAGACCAACCAGGATGAAAAACCGAAAGAAAAATAATTGAAGGAAGAAATGGTCAACATTTTACTTGTCTCCCACAGCCATCAACTTGCCGAAGGTGCAGCAGAGTTAATGAGGCAAATGGCACCTTCAGCTGCATTAAAAATCAGGGTCGCAGCTGGTCTTGGAGATGATCACTCTGAGATTGGCACCAATGCGATTGAAATCATGGAAGCTTTGAACGAACTGGCAGAGCATGATGATGTTTTGGTATTGATGGATCTTGGTAGCGCAGTTTTGAGTACCGAAATGGCACTTCAGATGCTCGATGAAGAAATCGCATCAAGGGTGCGGATGTGTCCAGCACCATTTGTGGAAGGCTCAATTGCTGCTTGTGTCCAGGCCAGTCTTGGCAGTCCGATCCAGGAGGTTTATGACGAAGCAATGAATGCCCTCGCAGCCAAACAGCAGCAAATCCTTGGTGAACAGGTTGTTCAAAACCCAGTCATTCCGGATGTGATCAGCGATACGGATGAAAAAGAACAGACTGAAGAGCAAGTCGAGTTGTTTGTCACTGTCAGCAACCCATCCGGTTTGCACGCGCGTCCGGCAGCTACTTTCATTCAGACAGTAAAAAAATACGATTGCCAGCTCACGGTCACTAATCAAACTAATGGAACCGAACCTGTGGTTGTGAAAGGGATGATCTCAGTCATGCTTCTGGCAGCAAAACAAGGTGATGAGCTGCTTCTCCAGGCGTCCGGACCAGACAGGCATGCCCTTTTGTCTGAATTGAAAGAACTATTTTTGAATAATTTCGGGGAATAATCCTTTATTGCCTGTTATATCAAGTAAGGCGAGGTGGGTTTGATGGAGCTCTCCAATTCAAAATCTGCCCACCTCAATATTTATCCTGCTGCCACGCCTCATTTTTTGATTGAAGTATTTCTTTTGAAAATGAATCTCCATAACTAATTTTGAAAATTTTGTCCAATTCGAATTTTCCTTACTATTGTATTTTCACTTGACATTCAGGGTTGTGAGTCGTAAAGTTAAGCGTTCTTAACTATTAAGCAGGATTACATGAATGAAAAATTTCTAAAAACACTCTTCGACCTGGCAGATTTGGTTGACCGCTTTTCAATCATCGAGCGTTTCCATTTCATCCAGGAATCCGGTCTTTCGCAAAGCCAGATGATGAGCCTTTTTCACTTAAATCACACTCCGGATATCACTCTAAGCGCCCTTGCGAACTTTTTAGGCATATCAAATCCAGCGGTTTCCCAATTGATTGAAAAGTTGGTTCGTTCCGGACTGGTAATACGGATTGATAACCCTGCTGACCGCCGGGGAAAGTTACTTAAACTGACCGACGAAGGCAAGAAGATCGTTTCTCAAGCCAAAATTGCCCATCACGAATGGATCCAGTCGTTGGCGGAGACGATTGATCCTGAGGAGATTCCGGCAATTGAAAAAGCACTCCTTACCATTCTTGAGAAACACTCCTTGATATACCCTTGCGAAAAACACTCATATCTTAAAGGTGAAAATTAACAAATGCTAAGACTCAAAAAATATATTGTTCCCTACTGGAAAAGCATATTACTGGCACTCATCATGGTTGTCGTGGTTGCTGCATCCGACCTTTCTTTGCCCGATCTGCTTTCCCAAATCATCAACGTTGGCATCCAGCAGCGCGGTATTGAAACTGGGATTCCTGATGCGTTGAGCACTGAAACAATGAACTCTCTCCAGCTGCTGCAAAGTTCCGAAGATTACGAGGCGATTCTGGCTGATTATGAGCTGGTGAACCCCGGTTCAGATCAGGCTTTATCCTTGCTCGAGAAGATACCAGCTTTGCAAAACGAACCGGTTTATGTGGTAAAAGACCTTGGGGAGGATAGCAAACAAACGCTGGAAGACGCGATTTCTAAACCGATGGTTATTATTCAGGCGTTTAACCTGATTCAAAATAACCCCGAACAGGCAAAACAACTGCTTGGCGAGAATATCCCCATCCAAATGATGGATATACCAGCCGGTATCAGCTTCGAGCAATTGCTCCAGGTGATGTCGCCAGAACAAATAGCCGAAATTCAGAAACCGGTTTTTGATCATCTCTCTTCTTTAGAGGGATCGATCCTGCAGCAGCTGACAATTTCTTCGATATCAGCGGAATATGAGAGGCTTGGGGTTGACACACAAAAAACTCAAAACCAATATATTCTCAACACCGGTTTTCGAATGATTCTCGTCACAGTGATTGGGCTAATCGCTTCACTGATTGTCAGTTTTCTCGCCTCACGGACAGCGGCGGGGATTGCCAGGGACGTGCGTTTGGCAATTTTTACAAAAGTGGAATCATTCACTACAGCAGAATTCGAAAAATTCTCAACCGCTTCCTTGATTACCAGAACAACCAACGATGTCTCCCAGGTGCAGATGGTGGTGTTTATGCTGCTCAGAATGGCGTTTCAAGCTCCGATGATCGGTACATTAGGCGTCATCTATGCGCTCGACAAGAGCCCGGGCATGTGGTGGACCATTGCCCTTGTGGTGGTATTGCTTTTGATCGTGATTATTACGATTTTTTCGATTCTCACGCCCAAGTTCACTATTATCCAAAAACTTGTTGACCGGCTTAACCTGGTCATGCGGGAAAACCTGTCCGGGTTATTGGTTGTAAGGGCATTCAATAAACAACAATTCGAAGAAGACCGCTTTGACAAAGCGAATATGGATGTCACTGATAACCAGGCTTTTGTTGGCAGGGCAATGTCGTTTGTGTTCCCTCTCATGAACCTGGTTATGCAGGGTGGGCAGGTGCTGATTATTATTGTTGGCGCTCAGTTTATTGCCCAGAGTGCCTTGCAAGTGGGAAGTTTGATTGCTTTCATGCAATATTCCATGCAGATTTTCTTTTCGTTCATGCAGTTATCAATGCTCTTTATCTTTATTCCGCGTGCTGCTGTTTCTGGCGGACGTATAGCTGATGTGCTCGAAACCCCGATTGTCATCCACGATCCTGAAAAGCCGACAGATCTTGAAGAACCAGTTCGAGGGTTGGTGGAATTTCATGATGTCGACTTCAGATATCCTGATGCCGAAGAAGATGTGTTACATGATATCAGTTTCAGGGCAGAACCAGGGAAGGTTACTTCCATCATTGGTTCAACTGGTTCTGGTAAATCAACATTAATAAACCTTCTTCCACGATTTTTCGATGTATCTAAAGGCTCAATCACCCTGGACGGTATCGACATTCGCGACATGAGTCAGCACGAATTGCGTGAACAGATCGGTTTTGCCCCTCAAAAAGGACTTCTCTTTAGCGGTACTGTTGCGAGCAACCTCGAGGTCGGAAAACCAGATGCCAGCGAAGAAGACATGATTGAAGCTATTCAGATAGCACAGGCAGAAGATTTTGTTCTCAAGGATGAAAAAGGGTTAAACATGGAAATCTCCCAGGGAGGCACTAACGTCTCAGGAGGTCAAAAACAGAGGTTATCGATTGCGAGGGCGGTGATTAAAAAACCACCGGTTTTCATCTTCGATGACACCTTCTCTGCGCTGGATTTCAAGACAGATGCCAGGTTAAGACAGGCAATTAACCAAAAACTGGCGAACAGTACGCTTCTTGTGGTTACCCAAAGGGTATCAACTGCAAAACTTTCGGATCAGATACTGGTTTTGGATAACGGTCGCCTTGTAGGAAAAGGAAAGCATAGTGAGCTGATGCAAAGCTGCAAGACCTACCAGGAAATTGCCAATTCTCAGCTCAGTGAGGCAGAGTTAGCATGAGCAACAACAATAACAACAAAACACAACCTCAATCTGGAAACAACACAAATAACACCCAAAAAGCCCAGATACCAAGACCTCAGGGCAGACCAGGTGGTGGCCCAGGTTCATTAATGCCCGGGGAAAAAGCCAGGGATTTCAAAGGCAGCATCACTCAATTGGTGAGCTATTTTGGAAAACATAAATGGTTAGTTCTGATTGCCATGCTTCTGGCAGCTGCTTCAACGGTTTTCTCAATCTTTGGTCCTCGAACTCTGGGTCAGGCGATAAACGAACTTTACTTCGGAGTTCAACGCATAATTCAAAACGATCCACTCGGCATTGACTTCATTCGCTTAAACCAAATTTTGGTCCAGTTGGTTATTTTGTATCTGATTTCTGCAGTGTTGGGTGTGATTCAGGGGTATGTGCTAACAACGGTCTCTGCAAAAATCACCTATCAATTACGCAAAGAGATTTCTGAGAAGCTCAACCATCTGCCACTCAGCTTTTTTGACAAGGTCACGCATGGTGAGGTTTTGTCAAGAGTCACAAACGATGTAGACACGATTAATCATACCCTTAACCAGAGTCTCTCACAAATAATCACCTCGGTAACCCGTGTCGTGGGTGTGTTGATTATGATGCTGAATATTAACGTGTTGATGACCGTGATCGGGCTCGCTATGATTCCGCTGGCGATGATCCTGATTCGGGTTATTGTGGGTAAATCACAGGGTTACTATCGCAGACAACAAGAATTCCTGGGTCACATCAACGGTCACGTCGAAGAAATGTATGGTGGGCACATAGTGCTTAAAGCCTTCAATGGTGAGAAAGCCAGTATTGCCCAGTTTGAAAAACTAAGCGACACTCTCTACGACAGCGCCTGGCGCTCCCAGTTCCTGACAGCGGGTATCATGCCCAGTATGCGCTTGATAAGCAACCTTGGCTATGTTGCGGTTGCCATGTTGGGTGGGTCAATGGTAATCCGGGGAGAATTAAATGTCGGTGAAATCCAGGCATTCATTCAATATTTGCGCTCTTTCCAGGATCCATTGATGCAGATCGCGAATATCACCAACATCCTTCAGCAAACTGCAGCTGCTGCAGAACGTGTCTTTGAATTCTTGAACGAAACTGAGGAATCACCTGAGACACAGAATCCGGTCTATCTCGATCATGTAGAAGGAGCGGTCGAATTTAAGCATGTTCGCTTTGGCTATTTGCCTGACACCCCGGTGATTAATGATTTTTCAATTAAAGTTGAACCTGGTCAGCAGGTTGCGATCGTTGGACCGACCGGGGCGGGCAAGACCACACTGGTGAAACTGTTGATGCGTTATTACGATATCGATGATGGCGAAATCCTGGTAGACGACGTGAACATTAAAGATTTCACCCGCGAAGACCTTCGTAGTAAGTTCGCCATGGTTTTGCAGGATACCTGGTTGTTCAACGGGACCATTTGCGAGAATATCCGCTATGGTCGCCAGGACGCGACCGACGAAGAAGTTGAACATGCGGCAGACCTGGCATACGCAGATCATTTTACGCGTACGCTGCCTGGTGGTTATGAAATGGTACTCAATGAAGATGCCACGAATGTTTCCGCCGGCCAAAAACAGCTCCTGACGATTGCCCGTGCGGTATTGGCAGACCCGCCGATCCTGATTTTAGATGAGGCAACCAGCTCGGTCGATACCCGTACGGAAGTTTTGATCCAGAAAGCAATGGACAAGCTGATGAAAGGCAGAACCTCATTTGTGATCGCACACCGGCTTTCCACCATTCGGAATGCAGACAGAATTTTAGTCCTGCGGGATGGAGATATTGTGGAACAGGGCACGCACGAAAGCCTGCTCAAAGCTGAGGGATTTTACGCTGAGTTGTATAACAGTCAGTTTATAGCCCTGTCAGCCTGATAATACGGCAGACAAGGAAAGACAGTCGACTGTCTTTCCTTGTCTGCCTCACCCCCGTCATCGCGAGCGAAGCGCGGCGATCTGCCTTTATTCCGTTTTCAAATCATCTTTGTTGATCCTGAGCAGGGCGGGTCTTGCTGGGTCAGGAATTATTGGATGCTCGTGATTGGGACCCGCCCGTACGGAATTGATACCTCAAGGAAACATTTTCGATTGAAAAATGTCGGTATGGAAGGTTCAGGACCTGAGCATTTTGACATTGATCTATCCGTAGGGACAGAGCTCGTCTCTGTCCGCTAATGAGCTGTTTGGATGAGCGTTTTCGGACGAAGATAAACCTAGTCCGTACGAGTTTTATTTTGCATTATCCTTCTCTATGTCTGGTTGCCCAAGATAATAGTACGGGCGGGTTCAAGACGAGAGCATTGTGACATTGATCTATCCGTAGGGACAGAGCTCGTCTCTGTCCGCTAATGAGCTGTTTGGATGAGCGTTTTCGGACGAAGATAAACCTCGTCCGTACGAGTCTTATTTTGCATAAGCCTTCTCAGTCTGCTTACCCAAGACAAATGTACGGGCGGGTTCAGTACGTGAGCTTTGTTACCTCAACCAATCCGTCAAACCCGCCCTCCTTGAGGCTAATTTTCATTCCGTTTTCAAATCATTTTCGTTGTTCCTGCGCCGGGCGGGTCTGGCTGGGTCAGGGAATATTGAAGCTTGTAATTGGGACCCGCCCGTACCGCTGCCATTCAAACCCACCCATAGCCCTCGTCCCTAAATTCCAATCCGGCAAAGCGATCATGTCGTAGATACCGTGTCAGAAGTCAAGGATTTTGATCAACTAATTTGCATAATCAGGGTCAAATGGTTTTCCTGACTTCAAAACACCATACATCAGAATCACCAATTTTCGCATTGCAGCTACGTAAACCTCCTTCTTCAAATGTCCTGATGCCGTCATTCTCTCTGATAAATTCTTGATAACCGGATTGACCCTTACCGCTACTATTGCCGGTAGATAGAGTTTTCCTCTGAAGGCTGCATTCCCTTTTTTGCTGATTCGGGACTGCTTTTTCAGCGAAGTCCCCGATTCCTGAATCATCGGATCCAGGCCAAAATAGGCGACTACTTGCCCTGATGTTTTGAATGCTGAGACATCCGGTATAAGGGCCAGAAAATAACTGGCTATCACTGGTCCAATGCCAGGGATCGCCAGCAATAAGGCATACTTTTTCTTCATCTCCTCACTCTCTTTCAAGGCTGCCTCGATTTCTTTGTCAACAAGCTCGAGACGCTGCTCCCAATGAGCTTTGTCCTCTAATTGCCAGCGGAGAACAGTTTCATCTTCTATGATCGATCCAATCCGATTTTTGATTTGTCCGAGCATTCCGAGAATCTTGTCACGATATTGAATCAAATCCCTTAGATGCCTTGTTTCCTCGTCCACATCCTGCCATAAGAGCAG
>Ga0209510_1003047_pt1 | contig 16280 bp, 15 predicted proteins | sample BiotimSIPDNA_FD_185749 | JGI IMG/M metagenome (GOLD analysis project Ga0209510, IMG submission 185749) | Anaerobic biogas reactor microbial communites from Washington, USA - Biogas_R1 time_0 SIP DNA (SPAdes) (version 2) | ecosystem: Engineered > Bioreactor > Anaerobic > Unclassified | place... | reverse complement strand
GAGCTGTCTGTTGCGGAACCTGCAAAATACGGGCTGCCGGGTGCATTGGTTCAAACTGAAGATGCCGGGGGGAGTGATCCGGATGTCGAAGCCAAGGAAACGATATACAACGGACTTTAAAGCTCATGTCGCCTTTGAGGCATGCAAGGAGGACCGGACACTTGCCCAGTTGTCTCATGAGTTCGGGGTTTCTCCGGAGCAGATATGCAGGTGGAAGAAAAAGCTGCAGTCCAACGCGAGACTTGTCTTTGCCGAGAAACCTGAGAAAAAGATCCACGAAGAGTCCACTGCCCCCCTTTATGAAGAGATAGGCCGTCTGAAGATAGAACTCGACAGGCTGAGAAAGAACAATTGAAACATTCCGCGGGGGGCTCCCCCCATTTCGAGGTCCCGCAGCGCAACCCCTGCCGCGGGACCTCATTTTCGGCCGGAGGCACGGTTCCGGCCGCATTTTCATTTCTGCAGGGTTTTCTGCCTCACAGTTTTATGCCGTTCGGGAAAATGGTACAATACGCCAGGCAGGAGAACACAAATGCCGCTCCGGCCATAATCCTCTTCGGAAGGAATGAGGCGCCATGAGACATACCGGAACAGTCTCCCGGGGAATACGCCTGCCGGTCGTATCCAAAGGCGCGGACCTTGTGGATATTGTGTGCACGGAACTCCTGAAAGCATCGAGATCTGACAGGGAGCCTTTTGCTTTTCGCGACGGGGATATCGTGGGTGTCACGGAGTCTCTCCTGGCACGGGTCCAGGGTAACTATGCGACACTTGAGGATATTGCCGAGGATACGCGGCGGCTTGTTCCTGAAGGCGATGTCTCTCTCATATTTCCCATCCTCAGCAGGAACCGGTTCGGCCAGATACTGAAGGGCATTATCCGCGGAGTGCGGGGGAAGGTCCATATCCTTCTTTCCTATCCGGCTGACGAAGTGGGAAACCTCGTTATCGAACCCAGGAACTATTACCTCAGGGCCGGAATGCGTTCAGCGGATCTTTTCGGCGAAAAGGAGTACGAAGAGGTCTTCGGCCGCTACTTTCATCCCTTTACAGGTGTCGATTACGTGAAGTATTACAGGGAAATGGATCCGGAACGGGTGGAGATCCATTTCGGCAACAATCCTCTTGATGCGCTGAAATTTTCCGGCACCGTCATTGTGGCGAGTATCCATGCACGGTTTCTCCACCGCGAGATCCTCGAGAAAGCGGGGGCGAAGGTCGTATCCATCGACCAGTTCTGTGCTGCCCCCCATCGGGAGGGGATGGGCTACAATCCCGAGTTCGGTCTTCTCGGCTCGAACTATACAAATGACGGCACGCTGAAGCTGTTCCCGAGGGACAGCGGGAAATTCGCTGACAAACTTCGGAAAGAGCTGTTTGCCCGGACGGGGAAGAAGATGGAGGTGCTCGTCTACGGCGACGGCGCCTTCAAGGATCCGGTCTGCGGCATCTGGGAGCTCGCCGATCCGGTCGTTTCCCCGGGCTTTACCGATGGACTCGAGGGTATGCCAAAAGAGATAAAGCTCAAGTACATTGCCGACAATGCCGGAGACAAGTCCCCTGAAGAAGCCGTCAGGGAGGCCATCAGGATGAAGGGCGAAATGGACCGGTTCAGCCATTCCACGCTCGGCACCACTCCGAGACGCCTAACGGACCTTGTGGGTTCCCTCTGCGATCTGACCTCCGGATCGGGAGACAAGGGGACACCCGTAGTCCATATCTCCGGGTATTTCGATTCATACCTGGATGAATAAGAACGTATGAAGGGGTAGAGGAATGAAAGGAAAAAAGAAGGGACCGGAGGAAAATACAATGTTTTTCAGTACGTTCAGGAGTCCCTGGGAAATACAGCTGTTTCTCGATTCCATTCCATACAATTCAGTCGTAGAGTGCAAATCACCGAAAAGGGTCTTTTCCGGAAGAAGCGCCCACTGTTTCGAGGGAGCCCTTTTTGCCGCCGCATGTCTCAGGGGGCTTGGACATCCTCCACTGCTCGTCGATCTCAAGGCATGGAATGACGATGATCACGTCATAGCCGTATTTCGGGAGAAAAACTATTGGGGAGCGGTAGCCAAGTCCAACTTCACGACCCTGCGCTATAGGGAGCCGGTGTACCGGAGCCTGCGGGAGCTGGCCATGTCCTATTTCGATTTCTACTTCAACACCCTCGGGCAGAAGACCCTCCGCGCATATTCCCGGCCCCTCCGGCTGGTCCGCTTCGACAAAAGGGACTGGATGGAAACGGACGAAGACCTGGAATACATCGGGGATGCCTTTCAAAACCTGGTGTATTTTCCTCTCCTGGACGATGAACAGGCTGCAGTGCTTTCTCCCGTCGCGAAGGGCCTGCTGGAGGCGGGGCTTATGGGGTCGAACCCGGCCGGCCTGTATGTACCGGAAGAATAAATAGTGCGGAAACGGGACCGGTGTAGTAAGATATACAAAGAATCGAAAGCAATTGTTCGGTGTTTTTCAGGCAGGAGCTGAAGAAGACGAAGCAGGCGGCAGAATATGTTTTTTTGTGTTTGTTCCGCGAGGTCCATCCATAATTTTTCTGGGAGGTTGAAAGAATGAGGAGTCTGGGCAGTATTCGCAAAGTTGTGGCGCTGGTGTTCCTTCTGTGTCTTTTTGCTGTTCCCGCGTTTGCGGCGGATCCCATAAGGATCGGTGAAATAGCCACTGTTACCGGAGATTTTGCGGCCTACGGAGTGGCAGAGGTCGAGTCGGTGAAGATAGCTGTTGCCGAGATCAACGCCGCAGGCGGCATTCTGGGCCGTCCGGTGGAAGTTGTCATGTACGACTGCCGCACACGGCAGGAGGATATGGTCAACGCAGCACGGCGCCTCGTGGAGCAGGACAAGGTCAGCGTGGTCATCGGCCCCAGCGGAAGCGGCCTCTGCATATCAGCCGCGCCCGTGTTCAACAGGGGAAAGGTCCCCCATATCGGCACCCTTCCCACGAACCCCCTGGTGACAATGGACGAGAAGGGACAGGTCCGGCCCTACAACTTCCGCATCTGCTTCCTTGACCCGTACCAGGGCAAGATGCTCGCCGTGTTTGCCGCCCAGGATCTGAACAAGAAGAAGGCGGCAGTCCTCTACGACGTGTCCAGCGATTACTCCCAGGGGCTCCGCGAGTTCTTCATCAAGTCCTTCAAGGAGTACGGCGGAGAGATCGTGGCGGACGAAGGTCACCGGGCCGAGGACGTGGACTTCCGCGCCCAGCTGACGGTCATCAAGAACGCCAATCCTGACGTTCTGATCATCCCCACCATGGGCAAGTGCCTTCCCCTGGCCGTGAAGCAGGCCCGGGAACTGGACCTGAACATCGAGATCCTCGGCGGCGACGGCTATGGCGACTTCATGTGGGAGATCGCCGGCGATGCCATGAAGGACACCTACTGGGTGAGCCACGTGGACAAGGCGGACCCGACCCTTGCCGGTTTCTTCAAAAAGTACGAGGAGCAGACCGGAACCGAGTGCATGGAGTTCATGAATGCGGTCATGGCCTATGACTGCGTCTACTGGGTGAAGGATGCCATGGAGCGCGCCGGCAGCGACGATCCCGTGAAAGTGCGGGACGCTCTCGAGGCGACGAAGGAACTGAAGCTCATGCACGCCACCCTCACCATGGACGAGTTCCATAACCCCAAGGACAAGGACGGCATCATGCTGATGTCTGACATTGCCAGCAAAAAGGCGGTCTTCTTCAAGAAGATAAAGCCGTAGGGTTCCTGGAAAAGGCATTTCCGGAGGGGGACATACCCCCTCCTTTTTTCTCTTGACAGCCTTTCGAAAGAGGAGCAGAATTCGAACAATCTTGAGGAAGGAGCAGGATAAAATGCTGAAGAGGATCATGGAAATAGAAACAGAAACTGCTGATTCGATAAAGGGCGGGAAAACCTGTGATTGTTCATGCGACTGTACCTGTGCAATGAGTTCCGTCACAGACGACACCATGACTTCAACCCGTGATTCCAATATGCTGAGCACCTATGCCTCTTGAGTGGAAGCAATAGAGTATGCGGAAACACTTTTTTCCTCCCGGCATCCCCCTGTTCTCTTCAGGAGGTGCCGGGAGGACTGTTTTAAAGGAATTCACATGAAGCCATCATGAAGAGACAAACAATATCCTGCGAAGAGGCTCATTCAATGAAAAAAAAGGCGGCCGTCTCTGTTTTCAGCAGCAAGTACCCCATGGTCAGGATCTTCAGCTATGGCGAAGAAAATGTTCTCTATGACGGGAAATCTCATTTTGCTTTCATTATCTCTGATGATGAACTTGATGTGCTGGGAGATTTTCTTTCGGGCACCGAGGAAGAGATGATCGCCGCAGTCCGTGCTTCCCGCCTGGATCCCGGAACAGTCAGAAACTTGTGCAGCAAGTTCGGAAGCCTGCGGAGCAGGGGCGTTTTCATTGAAGGACCGGCGGAAAGCGTTTCTCCCGGCAGTAAAGAGGAGATCCGTGACCTGCTGGAGTATTACGACCGCAATATCCTGCTGAGGAAATTCTGCCTCGAGGTGACCGAGGACTGTAATTTCCGCTGTACCTACTGCAAAAGAACAATCGCGGACGATTTTCGGCACCATTCCGGCAACAGGATGAGCGAAGAGAACGCCTTCATGGCTATCCGCTATTATTTTCAAAAATACACATCTTTCTTCTCGAGGCTGTCTGACGAAAAGAAAGAGCTGCTCCTGAAAATAGTTCCCCCGGGGCTGTCCTGGTATGGAGGCGAACCGTTCCTCAATTTCGGCCTCATACAAAAGACCGCCGATTTTTTCAAGGCTCTTCCGTGGGAAGACTTTTCCATCGGAAGGGAGTCTTTTCATTTCACCGTCAACACGAACCTTTCGATTATGAGCGATGAAATCCTTGCTTTTCTCGTGGACAATGATGTGATCCTCTTTGCAAGCCTTGACGGCCCGGAAGAGGAACATGACAGGTGCCGGGTGTTCCCGGACGGCAGCGGAACGTTCCGCCTTGGCTATTCCAATCTCCTGAAGATACGGGAATTCAACGGCGCCTACTTCAGGCGCAGGGTATCTCTTTTCGGCGTGTTGACAGAGGATCACGACCATGAAAGATGTCAAACGTTCAATCGGGGCCTAAATCCGCAGGTTCGCCCCATACCGAAAGTGGAAAGGTGCCCAAACGGGGAAATGAACCGTTTTTGTGCCCCCGTTTCGCGTTTTTCTTTCTGGTCGTGCCTTCTTTCCGCCTTTTCTCCTGTTTTGTGGATATCTCCATCTGCACGGAAGACGTTCTTCCGTGGCGATGGTGGTCTATGGGTTTGCCCCGGCTCTTCTTCAGTCCGGCATGGACTGCAGCAGCTCCAGTCTCTTCATGACAGAGGCGAAGAGCGTTCCTCCCCGGTCTCCGGTCCAGATCTTCAGAACAGTCCGTCTCCCGTGTGTCACAATTTTCCCAACCATGGTGTAGAGGAGAAACCGGATCGTTTTCGGCCTGCTTTTCCCATAGTCCTCCGGCAGAAGACGGCGTTTCATCAGGTTGTGGAGGTTCAGGGCAAGGACGGCTATGGTCCACCATGCGGCGTTGGCTCCGAATCTCTTTGACGGGACGTGCCCTCCGCCGAGCTCGTCCTTGAGGATATGGTGGATCTCCTCGGCCTTGCCGCTCCGCTTTCTCTGCCACCGGATGATTTTCTCCCCGTCCATGGGGTCTCCCTGTCCATAGCCGAAGATCCCTCCATCCGCTCCGTCCTCGATGTTGGTGACGATGCCGAAGGTTTTGTAGACTCTCCCTCCAAGGTCCAGGAGGTGGAGCTTTTTGACTCCGGGGACTTCCTCTTCAAGAAGCCGGATGGCTTCGGTGAAGTAGAGCTGGTCTCCGGGGTATGCAACCGCTTCCGCTTCCGCTTCTGCCTCCGACTCCGTTTTCCTTTCTTCCTGTCGGTCCTTTTGGGGAGAAAGAAGGCCGTCCCATCGTTCCCGGACGGCGAGGAACCGGTAGTCGCGGCCGTGTTTCTTTCTGCCGAGGTTTGTGGGCACATACACTACTTCAGCCCATTCCTGAACGGGGTGTACCGAGTTAGTTTCTCCTCCGGTTGTCCCGTTTCTTTCTGCTCTGCACAGGGGTTTCCAATCTTCTTCGGGAACTGCCCGTACCGCCTTCTTGAATTCCTTTCCCACGGGGCAGGAGATCCCGACGGGGATGTATCCGAACCGGCCGTGCTTTCCCTCGGTACACCAGGTGAGAAGGTCCGTCTGGTATCCGGCGCTGTCGCTCCGGAGGGAGACTCCCTTCACTTCCTCAGGCAGGCTTTCAAGGATCCGTTCCAGTTCCTCCTGCTGCTTCCACCCGGGAGGGACGTTCCCGTCGCCGTACCTCGTTCCCGCTACCAGGTCGTATTGGGGGCAGTAGGTGTTCAGGGCCTGGTAGCTCTTCTCTCCCTTGTAGTTCCAGTTGGCTCCCCGCTCTTCCGTTTCGATGAACGTGGCGTCCTGGTCGAGGGTGATGTGCTCCCGGGGCTCCTCTGTCACCGCGAAGGCGAAGAGGCGGGAGACCACTGTCCCCAATCCCTTGAGGTATCCGTTCTCTTCGGGGATGAAGGCTTTCCCCATCCCCCGCTTCCCGTCCTCGTCCCCGTTGTGGAATTCATTCAGCCACTTTCTCAGGGCACTCGGCGAGGGGACGGATATGCCGAGCTTCTCAAAGGACAGTTTCTCCTTCAGGAAGGGGAGGTGGTCCGCCGCGCTTCCTCCCGAAAGATGGAGAAGGATAAGGGAAAGGATATGTTCACTGTCACGGAATCCCCTCGAGGTTCTGGCTCCGATGTCCCTGTCGATGACTTCCGGAAGCCCTGACATCCTGTAGAGTTCCGCTATGGGCCAAAGTCCGGCGAAGGAGGAGATGCCGCTTTCTCCGCTCTTCAGTTCGATGTGGATTTTCTTCGCCTTTTCCGTCATAATGAACGCACCTCTCTGGTGAAGGGTTGTGTCCTCGTAAACACTACCTTACCACTGTTCTCCGAACAGTCCAGAGAGGTTTTTTATTTTTCAAGGTGCGGATTTAGGCGGGGTATAGGAGCCTTTCAGAGCAGGCATTTCCCGGCGCAGTACACCGGAGTTTTTGTGCCTGATCCCGAAGAGATGGTCCGCAGGGGGCTGGCTGAGTTTGATGAAAACCTGGGGCGGTTTGAGGAGATTGCCGATTTTCAGTCAGGGAGGGATGAAATCGACATGGATCGCTTCGCCGGCCTTCTGCAGTTCGCAGATGTCAGATTTGACAAACCCTCCGGCAGCAATTCCCTGAAAATATCCCTCACGTGCCCCATGGGATTCGACAATCTCATGGCGGCTGCAAACGGAGACTATCTTATATGTCACAAGGTCAGCGGAAATCTGCCTATAGGGCATTGTTCCACAGGCCTTGATTTCGGTAAGCTCACGGAGCTGAATATGAAGTACTCGGAGACCGTTAATTCGGGAGAGTGCAGGAACTGCTGGGCAGTTCACTTCTGCAGGATCTGCGCGGCTGCCAGGATGAACGGTAAGGGTTTCATCAACCCCTCGCGTAAGGAATGCGATGCGCTGAGGCTGGATGCGGCTTTCAGGTTTGCCTGTTTCCTGAACCTTTCAAGGACCCATCCGGAAATTCTCGCCAGGGTCATTCAGCATAAGAGAAACCCTGAACAGTGTATAGGTGTTATTGATATCAATGAATTTTAGAAGGCAGTTTCCTTTCAGCAGACAGCGGGATATGATGGACTGCGGCCCGGCGTGCCTGCAGATGATCTGCAGGCATTTCGGGAGATCGTTTTCGCTTCCCTATCTTCGGGAAAAGAGCGGGGCCGGACGGGACGGCACATCCTTCGGCAGCCTCCGCAGGGCCGGCGAAGCCCTGGGACTTCGGGGAAAATGCCTTCGCGTGTCCTTCAACTGCCTGGAAGAAGAAGCGCTCCTTCCCTGCATCGTGCCCTGGGACCGGAACCATTTCGTCGTTCTGTGGAAAACGGGGAACGGGAAGATGCACATCATGGATCCGGCAGGCGGGCCAAGAACAGTGGACTGCGGCGAGTTCCGCTCACGATGGTCGGGAGGAGAGGACGAGGGATTTCTCCTTTGCTTTGAACCGACAGAACGTTTCCGTTCCCACCGGGAGCCGGAAAGAGAAAAGGAAAAAAATCTGCTTACACTGGTTCCCCTCATGGGGCCCTATGTTCGCCTTCTGGCTTCAATAGGGCTGGCGATGCTCCTGACGAGCGCTATTCAGATGACGCTTCCCTTTCTGACCAGGATCGCGGTCGACAGGGGAATCGGAACAGGGGATATCACGATCCTCAGGGCGGTCTTTCTGGGGCAGGCCCTGTTGGTCTCAGGCCGGGCCTGCGCCCATTTCTTTCGGGAATGGGCTCTCTTTTTCGTCAGTACGCCGGTAAACATCGACCTTGTACGGGTGTTCCTCGAAAAGCTTGCCCGGCTGCCCCTCCGCTATTTTGACGTCAAAAAACTTGGGGACATACTGCAGCGCCTGCAGGACCACAACCGGGTGGAATCCTTCCTGAGCCGATCGGTTCTCGGTATCATGATGGCAGCTTTGAATGTCGCCGTTTATGGGATCGTGCTGTTTTTCTACAGCAGGGCGACTTTTTTTATTTTCCTTGCCGGAACGGTCCTCTACATCTTGTGGGCACGCCTTTTTCTTTCCGCGAGAAGAAGGATCGATTATCAGAAATTCCTGTGGATGGGCAGAAGCCAGGATGCGGTGATACAGTTCGTGATGGGCATGCAGGACATCCGGCTCAATCAGTGCGAGGAAAAGAAAACGGACGCCTGGCATTCGCTGCAGGAAAAACTTGCCGGTGCAAAGCGCAGGGGCCTGGCAATAGGACAGGGGCAGCTGCTCGGATGTTCCCTGATCCGGGAGGCCCAGTATGTCCTTATTTCGTACATGGCGGCCCGGTCCGTCCTGGACGGTGACATCACCCTCGGGACCATGCTCGGGATCCAGTTCATTCTTGGACAGCTGGGCGGACCCGTAGACTTCCTGTTCCATTTTTTCACCGAAGCCCAGGATGCCTCGGTTAGTTTCGAAAGAATCCAGTCCGTCCATTCCCTTCCGGATGAAAAAGACGAAGGGGGAGAAAGGAATGGGGAAATTTCTCCCTCGGCCGATGTCATTCTGGAGAACGTCTCCTTCCGGTACGGCGGAGAGAATACGGGCAACGCGCTTGATTCGGTGTCGATAGCGGTCCGGAACGGAAAAACGACGGCTGTCGTGGGTGAAAGCGGATGCGGGAAGACGACCTTTTTGAAGCTTCTTCTCGGCATCTACAATCCTTCGGAAGGGGAAATTTACCTCGGTTCCGTTCCGCTGTCCTCAGTTCCTCCCGGCGAATGGAGGAGGTGCTGCGGGGCAGTGATGCAGGACGGGTATATTTTCTCCGACACCATTTCCGCGAATATCGCCCTGTCGGGTGATGAACCGGACCCGGAGGATGTGAGAAAGGCCGCCCGAATGGCCAATATCGAAGAATTCATCGAATCCCTTCCGCAGAAATACGAGACGCTGATCGGGAACGACGGTCACGGCCTGAGCCAGGGACAAAGGCAGCGGATCCTTATCGCGAGAGCGATTTACAAAAATCCCGGCTTCCTGTTCTTCGACGAGGCGACGAATGCTCTCGATGCCGGAAACGAGTCCGTCATCATGGGCAACCTCAGGTCATTTTTTGAGGGGAAGACCGTGGTAATAGCCGCCCACAGGCTGAGCACCGTGAAGAACGCCGATCTTATAGTGGTTCTTGAAAAAGGGAGAGTTGCAGAAACGGGAACTCATTCGGAACTGACGTCCTCAGGCGGAGTATATTACAGACTTATACAGAAACAGCTAGAGTCAGGATCCTCTTAGTTCTCCTGATTCGGCCGGATCAAACGCTTTTCTCATGAAAGAGGGCGGAAAAGAAAAACTTCCGCCCCCTTTATGGTCTGATGCAGTTTCAGGAGTCCGGTCCGCCGAGTTCCATGGCGATATCGTCCGCCAGTATTCCAGCTGCGGAAATAAGCCCCTCTTCCCCTTCATGGGTCACGGTCTGAAAGCCGGAATAAACTGTTCCCGTTTCCACGTCCACGAGCCGTGCGGCCAGGGTGAAAACAGATCCCGTGAGATTGACGCTTCCCAGAACGAGATATTGCGCTCCCAGGACCTTCCCTGCCGCAACCGCCTTTTTCCCGTCCATGAGCCCCGACATTGAAAGCCGGTGCTCAGAGGCGATCTTCGCCATCTGGGCGGACTCCAGTATCGTCCATGGACCCCGGTTCGTCAGCTTCCCCCGTACCTGTTCGGCCACTGCCGGGCCAAGGTAGGGCATGCAGCCGACCGCCTGAAAGTCAGGAACGGCCAGCACCATTTCCGCCGCGGCCCGGGAGGGGGTGAAAAGAAGTGCAGCACAAACCAGGAGGAGCAGGATCAGTGCACCCCCTTTTCTTCCGGCATTCATCTTTCTGCAGCCTCAATGACCCGCCGTGTCAACACCAGGAAACCCTCAGCAGCAACAGGAGCGCCTTGCCGTCCACCTGGAGCTGCAGTTTCGCGATGGCGTCCTTAAGACCCACGACATTGCCGTCGACGAACACCTTCCCCGAGGCAAACTGGAGTTCATTAAGAGTCTTTTTCGCCTCTGCGGTCATCTTCGATGCCTGGTAGGCCCGGGCCTTGTGGAACTTCAATATGTCGCCGAGCTTCGTTCGTCCCTGGAGAATGCACTTTGCGTCGCGGACCAGGAGCCTGTCGGTGGAAAGATCCTTCGCCAGTTTCTCTTCAACGGATATTATGGTCTGGAAGTCCCCCCTGCCTCCTGCGTGAAGGGCAAGTTCTCCCGCGACGATGGTCCGGAGTTTCTCCATATCGCCCCAAAAATTTGCGGAAATATCGTAGCATCCATCGAGGGCTTTCATCATGAACTCCCGCCCTTTTTCGTATTCCCCGTTCCTCAGGAGGCTTGCACCTGCCAGGTATGCCGCCTTGCATTCCCCTTCCTTTGATACTGAACCCGCCAGCTTGATTGCCTCGTTCAGATCCCTGCCTTCAAGAGTTCCCTTCGAAATGAACACGTTCACAATCTTCTCTATTGCCTTTTCTTCAGCTGTGGACGACGCCCCGCCGCCACCGTCACCACCGCCGCCGTCTCACCCGAAACCGCAAACAGGTGAAAAGAGAATTGCGCTTCCGATCACCAACACGCTCAAGAGAAGCATATTCCGGATTTTCATACCCTTTCACTTCCTCTCTGAAAATTTTAATTGTTTTTTCTGCACAGTGCCTCAAGCTCTTTTGAAAGTTTTTCGTCTATTTTTTTCAGCGCTTCTGCCTGTTCTTTTGCTCCCTTCAGGTCACCCCGCATCAGGTGGGCCGTTCCCAGGAGAAATCGGAGACTGCCGTTCTCCGGCTGGTGTTTCATCCCGGAGAGAAGCACCCCCGCCGCTTCATCGGCCGCTCCGTTCTCGAGGAGCAGCTGGCCGAGGGCAAGGTACGCGGGGACGTAGGATTCATCCGACTGTATTGCCTCAAGGAAATAGTCCGCCGCCTCTTCCACCCGCTTTCTGTTCTTGAACGCCGATCCCTTGAGAAAAAGCGCTTCGGTCAGTCCGGGATCGAGTTCAAGAGCCCTGTCGAGGGGAGGGGTCGCCTTATGGTCGTCTCCGAGAAGAAAGTAGGCTTTTCCCTCGAGAAGATGGGCTTCCGCAAAGGATGGGTCCCATGTGACCGCCTGCTGTGCCGCAAGAAGGGCGTCAGAATACCTTTTGGACTGAAAGTAGATGCCTGCGACGACAAACCGGAGCAGCCCGTTGCGCGGACTGAGCTGTGTCATCTTCTCCCAGAAGGGGAGAGATTTCCGGTACTGGCCGAGATTGTAATAGCCGAGAGCCTCGTAGAGATAGTATTTGTAATCCTTCTGGGGGTCGCCCGGAGCCGGGGAATCGCCGCTGAGAAAGGCCAGCAGTTCTGCGGAAAGATTCCTGGAAACGAGGACGATCTCATCCTCCCCCTGTTTCGAGGTCTGCTCGAAACTCGCCAGGACCCTGCCGCTCTGGACGTCCACGAGCCGTGCCGTGACGATCAGAAGTGCTCCGAAACGGCTTACGGCCCCAAGGATGAAATAGCGGGCGCCGACAAGTTTCCCGGCTCTTGCAGCCGTGGATGTCTCCACGACGCCTGACATGGCAAGCTTCTGCTGCCGAGCCGCTTCGGCAAGTCGCATCCGCTCCACCACGGTGATGTCCCGTGCTCCGGCAAGGGATGTGGAGACGATCTCGCTGATGGATGACCCGAGATGGAAGCTTGCTCCCTGGGAAAGAAAGGGGTGCACGGCAACGGTCATCGGGGCTGCGCCGGCCCGAAGAGGAAGGAGGGCCAGAAAAAGGATCAGTACGGAAATAATGGACCTGCGAAAATTCGCATTCACGTTCGTTCCCTCCTCTCCCGAAGTCTTCCGTTCTGTTTCAACGGTTCTTCTCGCTCCACCGGTGAGACATGGCGTCGTATACGAAGACTTTGTCCGCCGTGAAAACAGATGCCTTGTGGCCGTCAATGATGCATGCCTGCGCCGAAATGCCCTCCTTCAGGATCCACTGGTGAAGGGTCAGGTCGTAGAGGACGAGAGAGCTTTCATCCCATGCGGCTGCAAGGACATCCCCAGCCTGGGCCTTCTTCACGGGAAAATCGTTGGCGTACTGCCACTGCTTCAGGACCGGATCATAGACCACAAACCCGTCGTCTCCCGTCAGGGCTGCCATGCCCCGGGAGAGGACCGCGCCGGTGATGGTCCACGGCATGGAATCACTCCGGATCCATTCCTGCTTTTTCGCGTCGAAGACCGCCGCCTCGTTCTGATTCCAGACAAGGGCGAACTCGTCCGACAGCGTCCCGAGGAGAGTCCGGAAATTGCCCTGGGAAAGCCACTGGGAGGTCCGTATATCGTAGACCCATGCGGCTTCATCGCTCCAGACGAGGGCGAGGTGATTGTGGGTCCGGTGACCCTGCGTCCGGAAGTCGTTCAAAACCGAATGCCTGCCGAGGACGGGGTCGTGGACTCTCACCGTGTGGGCATCTATGAAGAGTCCGACTTCTCCGGCAGCGGGCGCAGAAAAACCGGTAATGAATAAAAGAGCGAAGGCTGCCGCAAGGAAAACGTTTCTGTTCATTGTCCTCCTGGTGTGCATTTTTATTCCCTCCCTTTTCCGAATAACGCGTTACATTTTCCCGAGGCGGATGGTGTTGCCTTCAACAGATTCCTCCGCCAGGTCGCTTCTTGTCCTGAGCAGCGAAGAGACGAGCTGCATCGCGGAACCCCGGAATTCCGCCTCTACCTCCGCACTGCCGGCACTGAACCTGACCAGGGAGGCGGACGATGCTCCTGCCGTACGGCAGCTCTCCACGATCCCGTGAGCGTCCGCGAAGCTTCTGACCGGGGATACGAAAAGAGTGTACCTGGCGCCGGCTGTCTCCGGCTGTCCGGAAGCCCTTTTCCCGAGGATCACCTCCGCCAGGGCCCGTGCGGCAGTTTCGGCAGCCTTCTGGCCTGCTTCCTCGGGAGTGTACCCGATCTCCTTGGCGGATTCGGTTCCTGCGAAAATCTGTTTCCCGTCGGATGAAGAGCATGCCGAGGCAGAAAACGTCGCAGTGGCAGTGAACAGGCTGAATTCGTTCCGGACCGGTTTCGGCACGGTCATGTTCCCGGAGAGGAGGACGGAGAACCCGTAGGTCCTTCCGAGCTTCAGGATGGCCTCCACGTTTCCTTCCAGGGCAAGGGCGGCTGCCTTGCTGCGCCGTATTCTCTCCAGCTGCTTCTCATCCACTGCACGGTATCCTCCGTCGATGAGCCCCCTCAGGAGAATGGAGCGTGCCGCGGCCGCATGGGACGGCGTCCCCTTCACGAGCACGGCTATGGTCTTTCCCTTCGGAAGCGGCGGAGAGCCTGCTTCACCGGAAGAAAGGGAAAAAAGTGCGAAAAAAACGGCAGCGGCAAAAAGAAGGGAAAACCGCTTCATTTCCATCACCTCACTGAACTGCTGAAGATGAGGCTCTCCGAAAGGAATCGTTCAAGAGGAACCGTCACTTCCACCAGGTACATTCCCTCTTTTATTCCCGAAAAGTCCACGTTTCCTTCAACAACCTCCCCGGTCACCTCTATGGCCTGGAGGCGCTCGGGAAGGCCGAACTTCATTTCGTACAGCAGGAGGAGAAGGTTTCTCCTCGCATCCGCAAGTGCCCCCCTTTTCGCAAGCAGTCTCTCATGGGGCGCGGTTGAAATCAGTGGAGCTTTTCCCTCGGAGGCAACTGACCGTCCCGTCCAGTCGACGATCCCGTACCTGAATACCTGGATGCCGTCTATCCCCCCGTTATTCTGCCAGATCCTGTACATCTGCTCTTCCGACAGGGAAGCGAATGCAGGTCCTGTGAGTTCCGTGACAAGGAAAACTGCCGTAACTGCAAGGGTGGACAAGAAAAATCTCTTCACTGTCCCTTCCTCCCTTCCACAGTTCCCGCCGTGAGGCCCGTCACCTCTACACCAAGGGATTCCAGCAGAACGGCCACGTCCTCGGCTGTTTTTTCTGTTGAGACATCCATCTCGAGCGTTCTGCCGGCAAAGCTTCTCTGGTAGACCCCGGAGATACCGGCCGCCTGGCCGAGTGCGTCCCTGAGCGTCCTCGCCTCTGCGAAGGCGACGCCTGATATGGAGACCCGGTAGGTCCTCCCCGGAATGCCGCCCGAGGAACCGCTCACGAGAGCATAGGCCACCTTGTTGACCAGTTCTCCCGCCATCTTCGGGGCGAGATCGGCGAATCCCTTTACTGCACCGTCTCCGGGAGATGTCCCTTTTGTTTTTTTCTCCGCCAGCTCAGTTCCGATGATGAAGGCGTTCTGGGCGATTATAGCTTTGAGCTGAAGCTGTGACCTGACCCCGAAAAGTGTAATGCCTTCAATTTTCTGTTTTGTGAATGAATTTCCCTGGGCTTTCCCGTGGATCAGAACGTCAGCCTGAAAGGACCGTGCCACTTCCTGCAGTTTCGCAGGGTCGCCGGACACCTTTGCGGCCTCCAGTTCTCCTTCTTTTATGACACCGGCCTGTCCCGCGTCCACTACCAGGTACCCGGCCTTCTGGAATGCCCTGAGCACTTCCCCTTCGGATGTGGAAAGGAACTGGCGCTCTCCTTCCACCACCTCGTCCACGAGCACCATGATCCTTGGATTCCCGAGCATGTCGATCACTGCCGGACCCAGTAAGCCGTCGAGCTTTTTTTCGGAAACTGTGCAGGTGGCCGTTAGATGCAGAATGCCGTCGGAGTCGACCCGTTCCGCGGAATTTTTAACGGATGTGACGAGTCCCTGGGACTGTGAGAATACCCTGTCCCGAACCACCTCGAAATCCTTCATCTCAGTGAGTCCCTGGACATAGGCGCCTATTCCCTTTTCAAGGGCATCCCTGTAGAGCTGCCTTTTCGCTTCCTCCCGGGCGTGGGCGACGTTGCCGTCAAGTACAGCCGCCATGCCTTCAGCGTCTACAGTTATTTCCGCTCCTGATGCGGCACAGCCGGAAAGAGTGAAAATAACAAATGCAATTAAAACGAGGTTCCGGAAAAGAAGTCGGAGGCTCATGATGTCACCGCTTTACCACTGTTACCCTGCAGGCCGTCCGGAAGTCGAACGAGCTTGCCCGGATCTTCGCAGCGTCGCTGTTCGAAATGACAATGTCCACGTTCGCCGGTGAAATCGTCTTAACGGCTTTTGCCGTTATGGGAGAGGATGAGATACGAGGGGCATCCTTGGCGTAGGCAAGATTCGTCTGGTAGTCGCAGAGCCCGGAGGCCAGGAAGCGCTCCGAATCCACGAAATCGAGACCGTACACTTCCTTTCCGTTCTCATCGACGATACGGAATATGAGTGCGGGAATGAGGGGAAGGTGGCGGGCGTCCACAAGAAGGCCCGATGCACTTCCGGCCTTGGCCGGACCGGAGGGAACGGTCTTTTTCCCGGGCTGTTTCGGAAGGGCCGGCAGGACTGCCGCCCGGACTTTTTCCAGTTTCACCCGTCCCTTGACGGTATAAATGGAACCGTCCCAGGAACCTTCCTGGATCTCCACTGACTTGATCATGCCCTGCACTTCCGTCTTGACTACGTCCGAGGCCATAAAGTCGGTCATGGTGGTCTGGGAATCAACTCTCACGCCCTGGATCGTCTCAAGGAGGTTCCGCTGCAGATCTACAACGGCCCCCCTTCTGGCAAGCAGCTTCCCCTGGGCTGTGCTCTCCTTCCCT
>Ga0209510_1003043_pt1 | contig 16303 bp, 9 predicted proteins | sample BiotimSIPDNA_FD_185749 | JGI IMG/M metagenome (GOLD analysis project Ga0209510, IMG submission 185749) | Anaerobic biogas reactor microbial communites from Washington, USA - Biogas_R1 time_0 SIP DNA (SPAdes) (version 2) | ecosystem: Engineered > Bioreactor > Anaerobic > Unclassified | place... | reverse complement strand
GCGGTTCCGGCTCCGGAGCTTGCGTTCAATATGGTCCGTGCCTTGTTGGATCGGGTAACACTTGAGGAAGTGAATGCGATGGCCCGGGAGTTGATTGAGCCTCAGAATCGGGCCGTTTTGGTAATGGGGCCGGACCAGATCCTTGAGTCGGTCAACGAGGAGGGGGTCCGGAACGTAGTGGCAGAGGTCGATCAGGCGGAGGTTCTACCCTACGAAGACAAGCTCGCACAGTCCTCTCTATTGGAGAAGGAACCGGTTGAGGGCACAGTCATTGAGACGGAAGAATTTCCCGAACTCGGAGCCAAGCGGGTGGTTTTGTCGAATGGGGTGCAAGTGTATCTCAAAAAAACGGAACTCAAGAATGATGAGATCCTGATCCGCGCAGTGAGCCGTGGGGGAGCATCCCTGCATGGCTTGGAGGATAAGATCAACGCACTCTATGTCGCTCATGTTGTGGGTGCGTCCGGGTATGGCTCGTTTTCGAGCACGGATTTGCAAAAGTTTTTTGCCGGTAAGTCCGTGCAGTTCAGCACGGAGATCGAGCCCTGCCGTGAATATTTCAGCGGGGCATGCTCGCCGCAGGACATCGAGGTGTTCTTTCAACTTTTGCATTTGGCGCTGCAGCATCCCCGATATGCTGAGGATGCGTTTCAATCCTTCAAGAGCCGGATGGAAGCTTACCTCAGTGACCAGGCAAAAGACCCGATGTTTGGTTTTCAGGTGAAATTGTATGAGGTATTGGGGCAGAACCACCCGCGGGCATGGTCCATGATGAAGGTGGAGGATATTCCGGGGATTGATTATAAAGGGACGCTGGACCTCTACCGTCAGCGTTTTGCGGACGCCGACGATTTTGTGCTGACGGTAGTCGGTAACTTCGATGAACCCTTGCTTCTCGACATGCTGGAAAGATACGTGGCCAGCTTGCCTGTGGTGGACGGTGCGGAGGATTGGATCGATCATGGAGTCAGGAGGCCGTCCGATGCTCAGGTTCACGCGGTATACAAAGGCGTGGATGACAAGAGTATGAGCGTGATGGCCTATGCGAAAGAGGCGCCGTATTCACACGAAGGTATGCTCAAACTTGCTGCACTCGGGCATCTGTTGAACATCGTGCTGATCGAGGAAGTCAGGGAGAAGATGAGTGGGGTTTATTCCATCTACGCGAACACCAATTTCAGAAGGGCTCCCATTGGTCAGGCGGAGTTGATGGTTTACTTCCCGTCCGCTCCCGAATCGGTGGAACCGATTGAGAAAAAAGTGGTCGCGATTCTTGCGGACATTTTGGAAAACGGCGTATCGGATCTGAATGTGTCCAAAGTCAAGGAGACCATGAAACGTGCGTTTGAGCGTCAGCTTCAGGAAAACCGGTATTGGCTTGAGGCGATCAATGAATGTGCGTTCTGGGGTGACGATTTTTCACATGTCGTGGACCCGTCGGAGTTGGATGCGATCGACAGCGCCTTCATTGTGGACGCGATTCGCTTGCACTTTGATCCCGCCACCTTTACCCGCGTGACCTTGTATCCTGAGGCAATGGATCCTGCCCGTGCGCAGGCTGAAGTGGAGCCCGAGGCTGCTGCAGATGCGCCTGACCCTGAGCCCGCTGCGGTTCTGTGAACTGACCAATGGCCGGCGGGCGTTTGACATTAGGCATTCCCTCGATTGAGTTGCAGCTCTGAAGCCGTTCCTATGGAAGGGACGGAACGCATCAATCATGAGTAAGGAAAGTGTATCAGTCTATTTTGGAACCATGACCGGGAACGCCGAGGAGCTGGCCACCCGGACGCGGGACGCAATCGCGGATCTTGGAATAAAGGTCACAATGGAGGATCTTGCCAAAGTCCCGGCGGCACGTATCGCCGGGGATGGCGAGGCGGTATTCGTGATATCGACATGGGGCGATGGTGAACCACCGGACGAGGCGGAAGAGTTTTACTATGCCGTGGTGGATGGAAAAGCCGGCAGCATCGAAAACCTCCGGTATTCGGTGGTGGCGCTCGGAGATTCATCCTATGATGATTTCTGTGGATGTGGCCGCAAACTGGATGATGCGCTGGAGAAACAGGGAGCGCAGCGAGTCCTCAGCCGGGTGGACTTGGACATCGACTACGACGAGGGCTTTGAGGGGTGGCTCGAGCGCTATCTCGCTTACCTGCAGGATCGTTGATTGGCAATGGTGCCCGGAAAGGGACTTGAACCCTTACACCTTTCGGCACCAGATCCTAAGTCTGGCGTGTCTGCCAATTCCACCATCCGGGCTTCATCGCGAAGCGGACCAAATTGGTTCGCTGGCGTTGTTAAGTCCATGACTATTCGACTCCAGCCCGGACAATCAACCCCAAAAACGCTTTTCGCACTTTACAATACGAATTTGTCCTGAAGATTCGAGACGCTTCATGAACCCGACGACACCATCTGAATCATCCGGCAGCGGAATGCCGCCTGCAGCTATCGAGGGAACCCTCCCGACCGTGCTCGCGCCGATGCAGGATGTGACAACGCTGCCGTTCATGAAGGTTATCGCGCGGTGTGGCAGTCCAGACATCTTTTTTACCGAGTATTTCCGGGTGTATCCACACTCGAGCTTGGAGAAGCACATTCTCGCATCGATCACCGCCAACGGAACCGATCGTCCGGTCATTGCGCAGGTTTTGGGAAACAGCTTGCCGGATATCCGGCGGATCACGGCATTGCTGCAGCGGCATCCTGTAGCGGGCATCGACCTGAATGTGGGATGCCCGGCTCCGAAGATCTACAAAAACAAAGCAGGTGGTGGTTTGCTCGCTGATCTCCCCTTGCTCGACCGGATACTCGAGACCCTGCGGGAATCGATCACGGAAACCCGATTCTCGGTCAAGATCCGATTGGGTTTCGACTCCTTTGAGCCCTTTGAGCCGGTGCTTGAACTCATCCAGAAGCACCGGGTGGACTTTGTGACCATTCACGCGCGAACAGTTCGTGAGATGTATCGGGGCGAGCCCCATTACGAGTTCATCGCAAAGGCCTGCTCGTGCCTCGACATTCCGGTTATCGCCAACGGAAACCTCAGTTCGCCGGCCAAGGCGATCCGTATCGCCCGTGAAACCGGTGCGGCCGGTGTGATGATCGGGCGGGATGCGATTCGCAACCCGTGGATCTTCCGTCAGATCCGGGAGGCTACGCAGGGGATGGAGCCCTTCCAGCCGAGATTAGCTGATGTCAGAACCTATATTGACTGGATTTACATGGCCAATCCCGGTCGTCCCGATGCTACCGAGCGTGCCCGGGTCAGCCACCTGAAGAAGTTCGTCAACTTTATCGGGCAGGGAGTGGATCCGGAGGGCCGTTTCGTTAAAACCATGCGGCGGGCGGAGAATTCGACCGACTTTTTTCGGGTTTGCGACCATTTCCTCATCGAAGGCGGCCGCGATGCCGAACCCTTCCCGATGGAGCCATACGCCGGCGTGGTTGCCCGCCCCAACTGCGAGTAGTCCCGGCTCTGATGAAAAGACACATGGCGTGGTTTTGAAGTGTCATGTTCAGTAAGGGGCTGGATGATTTGAGCCATTCATATCGCGGATCCAGCTTTGGGACCATTCTGAATCCCCGGCCGAAAGAACTGGATCATGTTCCCAGCGGGGGTGCCTCTTCACTCAGGTCGGGAGATGGCTTCGGTTGGCTTACTGGACAGTAAAGTAAACTTGCGGTTCCGCTGTGTTCGGGTGCGTTGCAGTATCATCGGCATTTCTGACCGGCTTTTCGCCGGGAGCGTTACCAATCCCCCAATTGTTCTCTTGATGAAGTTTTTTCCAAGTCGTTTTCCTGTGCTGATTGTGACGGCACTGTGTGCTCTACTGAGCGTTTTCGACGCCCGGGCCGGAGATAATCAGGAGAAGTTCACCTTTGTTGTCGTGCATGGCGCTACAGCGGGTGGATGGGAGTGGAAGGCCGCTGGTAATTGTCTGACAAAAGAGGGGCATACGGTTTATCGCGCCACACTGACCGGACTTGGGGAGCGTTTCCATCTGGCCAATGCCGAAGTCAATCTGGATACCCACATCAACGATGTGGTGAACCTGATTCTGTTCGAGGATTTGCACGACGTGGTTCTATCCGGGCATAGCTATGGAGGAATGGTCATAACCGGGGTGATGGATCGGATTCCGGAACGAATCCGACACGTGATCTATCTCGATGCGGCGGTTCCTGAGGATGGCGAATGTATTTATGATATCGTCGGTGGTCCTCCTCCGGGAGCGGTTGTGAAGGATGGGTTGGTTCATTTCGGGTGGGGGAATCCGGAAGGACCGTATCCGACGAATACTCCGCATCCGGAAAAAACATTTAGTCAGCCGGTCTCATACAAGAATCCGGAAGCACTGAGTTTGCCGGTGACCTATGTGGCATTTGTTCCTGAAGACCAGAAGATCGAGGATCGTGCGAAAACGGACAAGAGCTGGCAACGGGCCGATGCGCGCGGTTGGACGATCCGGACTTTCCCGGGGCATCATGTGGCCCATCAGGAAGACCCAGCCGGTGTGGCCGCCCTTATGGTTGAGTCCGTGTCTGACCAGAACAGGGTCAAGTCGGACTGAGTATCCGGGGAATGGCGATCCCGCATGTTGAAATGAAACATACGAAGCATCGAAGTCATGTTCTAATGTTAGCGTGACGTCTGTAATGTCCCGGCCTATGGGAGTCCCGGCTCGTGGCTGACCCAATCCATTTTTGAATCGATTCCGTTGAAACACCAAATCACCCCATGAAAATTACCTCATTAATAAACCTTTTGTCTCGGAAAACCGCTGTGATGGCGGCCCTTGTTCTCCCGTTTGGCCTGTCGAACGCAAGTGTTGTGGAGACTGCACCGGTGCGTGCAGTCATTGAAACGGCTGAAACCGGGAGTCCGATATCACCTTACGTGTATGGCCAGTTTGTGGAACACATCCACGACCTGATGAATGACACGCTCTGGGCGGAGATGTTGGATGATCGCAAGTTCTTCTATCCGGTCCTGGCCGAAGAACCACCACCGCCGGAAAATCCCGGCCGGTTCGGGCGGTCGCACCAGCGCAGGTGGCTCGCAGTTGGTCCGATAGCGGATGTGGTGATGGATGTGCAAGAACCGTGGGTGGGTGAGCACTCGCCGCGGGTATCGCTGGCCGGCAACGATCCACGCGGTATCCGGCAGGGTGGTATGGCTGTGAAGTCCGGCAAACGCTACTCAGGGCGTGTCATTGTGTCGGGCGACTCCGGTGCCTCTGTTCAGGTGACATTGATCTGGGGAGAGGGCACATCGGATCGTCAGACCCACAAGATCGGGCGACTGAAGTCTGCGTTCAAGACACACGAGTTTGAGTTTACCACAGGTGCGGATAGCACGGATGTTTGGCTTGAGATTACCGGCACCGGAAAGGGTTCATTTCGAATTGGGGCAGTGTCGCTGATGCCGGCCGACAACGTGGAAGGATTTCGCAAGGAGGTGATCGAGGCGCTCGCATCGCTCCGTTCGGGAGTGTATCGGATCGGAGGCAATTTTATCTCCGGTCATGAATGGCGTGAGGCTGTCGGGCCGCGCGACCTCCGCGCGCCGACAATGGATCCGGTGCGTCCGTTCGCGCAACCCAACGACATCGGAACTGACGAGTTTATCACCTTGTGCCGGTTGCTTGGAGTGGAGCCTTATATAACGGTCAACGCTGGATTCGGGGATGCATGGTCCGCCCGGCAACTCGTTGAATACTGCAATGGAGCGCCAACTACGCCCATGGGTCGTTGGCGCGCGGAAAACGGGCATCCCAAACCGTATGGGGTGAAGTATTGGGGTATTGGCAATGAGCCTTGGGGCGACTGGCAGTTCGGCGCAATGGCGATGGAACAGTTCCTGATCAAACACAACCTGTTTGCCAAGGCGATGCGCAGCGTGGATCCGGACATTGTCCTGATCGCAGGAGGTGCGATGCCCGACACGATGACTTGCTCGAAGCAGACTCTGCGCATTACTGGCGAAATCAAGACCGGGCTTCTGGGACCCGCAGACTGGACCGGAGGTTTCCTGACGAAATGCTTCGAGAATACCGATCAGATCGCTGAGCATTTTTACGCCTACACCAACCGTCGCTTTGATGTGGAGAAAGGTGACAGCGTTCCGCTTGATCCCGACGAACCGCTCATCGAATGGATGCGCCGTCCCGCCAATCACGTTCGCGTAAAGGCGGAGGCGTATTATGATTACATGGAGTTGGTTCCCGCGCTCAAAGAACGGCCGATTCCAATCAACATGGACGAGTGGGCCTATGCCGGGGAATCGATGACCCGCTACAAGACGGTTCCGGCGATTGCGTGGGTGTTTCACGAAATGTTCCGTTATCCCGAGATTTTCCAGATGGCAGCTTACACCTTTGGCACTTCGCTCGTCAGCGTAAACCGCACCGATGCGGTGCTCAATCCGACCGGGCTCTTGTTCAAGATGTATCGCGACCATTTCGGAACAATCCCGGTGGCCATCAACGGTGAGTCGCTACCGCCTGCCCCTAGGTATCCGGAAGGCGGCCAGGACCCACGCGTGAATGCCGGTAGCCCAACGCATCCGCTTGATGTTGCTGCGGCATGGACCGAGGACCGCTCAGCGCTGACCATTGCCGTGATCAATCCCAACGAATCTGCGCATAGTCTGGAGTGGACCATTCGCGAGGCGAATCTGGAAGGGTCTGGCACAATTTGGCGTATGGCTCCATCAGATATTAACGCGGAGATCGTGGTAGGTGAGAAATCGGAGGTAGATGTCGAAGAGATCGCACTGGACGCAGTGCCGGCATCGGTTGAGCTGCCGCCTTTCAGTGTCAGTATCTACGTGTTTCCGACCCGCGCATCGGGATCTTGATACCTGAAAAACCACCCACATGAATCTGCAACGGAAACATCGATACACCGGCTTGATCTGTGGGCTCTTCTGCGCGATTGCCGCGGGAATTGCTCATGGGCAGCAGGCGAATGTGAACCTCGACTGGGACCCCCATCGTAATGCTGAGAGGCTGATCCCATTCAGCGCGCCGTTGAACTCCCCCGAAGTCCATGATAACCGCACGGTCACGTTCCGGGTGCTTGCTCCGCACGCGCAGACGGTCGCCCTCAATGGAGCGATTTTGACTGAGCTCGGGCGTGAATGGGGCGAGACCCTTCCGTTTGTCAAAGGTGAGGATGGGATATGGACGCTGACACTCGGCCCGATTCGGCCCGACATCTACGCTTACCATGTTCAGATCGATGGCGTGCAGACCGTTGACCCTTCCAATACCATCGCTGCGTTCACCGGCATGCCTCCTTACAGTCAGCTGGTGGTGCACGGTGATGCGCCGGCGTGGTATGATGCGCGTGAAGTCCCTCATGGAACCATCACACGCCATATCTACCACTCGGGTGTGACTGGCGGGCAACGTGATCTGTATGTTTACACCCCACCCGGATACGATTCCGCCCGGCCCTACCCTGTGCTATACCTTGTCGGGGGCAGCGGTGAGTTGCCCCACAACTGGATGTACGATGGCAGGGTCAATTTAATCATGGATAACCTGTTGGCCGAGGGCAGGGCGGTTCCGATGCTTATCGCCATCCCCAATAATCAGGTCGTGCACCGCAATCATCCGCGTCACGTTGAGTTGACCTTCGACCTTTTTGCGAGGGAGATGCGCGAGCATGTTATCCCGCTGGTTGATGCGGCCTATTCAACCATTCGCAGTCCCAAGGGCCGTGGCCTCTCGGGTCTGTCGATGGGCGGACGCCACACCATGATGGTCGGCTTCAACGCACTCGACTTGTTCGGCTCTTTCGGGGTGCTCAGTGCGGGTGACACCGAACCTGAAAAGACGATCGGTGGGTTTCTCAATGATCCCGAGGTGAATTCCAAGGTGGACTACCTATTTGTGGGTCAAGGCACCCGCGAAGCCAAGGGTTTCTTTGGTGAACGGGTTGATGCACTTATCAAGTCCTTCGATGCTCACGGGGTGCGTCATGAGTATTACGTGGGTGGGGGCATGGGCCATGATTGGTCCACATGGCGTCATCTGCTCCACGAACGTTTCCTTCCCAATCTCTGGCGTCAGTCTGACCATAATCCACTCCCATGAAATCAATGATTATCCCACTGTTCGTTGCATTGTCCGCCTCTGTCTTTGCGGCCGATGCTCCACCTCCCGTTGAGACGCGCCATGGTCTTGTTCAAGGCGTAGTCGAAAACGACCTTACGGTCTATCGAGGGATTCCTTTTGCTGCGCCGCCAGTGGGCGATCTGCGCTGGTGTCCGCCTGCTCCACCTGTTTCATGGGAAGGAGTGAAGCCGGCTGTGGCATTTGCGCCCGATCCCTATCAGGGCGATGGGAAAGGGAATGTCAGTGAGGATTGCCTTTATCTGAATGTCTGGACGCCGGCGAAATCGGCTGATGAACGTTTGCCGGTGATGGTCTGGATCTATGGCGGTGGGTTTTCCTTCGGGTCGACTTCCACTCCCGTGCACAACGGGGAGCATCTGGCGCGCCGGAGTGTGGTATTGGTTACACTGAACTACCGTGTGGGCACGCTTGGATTCCTCGCTCATCCCGATCTCAGTGCCGAATCGCCGCAGCAGGTGTCCGGAAACTACGGCCTGCTTGACCAGATCGCCGGTCTGAAATGGGTCCGCGACAACATTGCCGCCTTTGGCGGAGATCCCGCGAAAGTGACGATTTTTGGTGAGTCCGCAGGTGGGATTTCAGTCAGTATGCTTTGTGCATCTCCGCAGGCTGCCGGTTTGTTCCGTGGCGCGATCTCGCAAAGCGGCGGATCCTTCGGGCCGGTGCGTGCGACTACTTCCCCTGGGGAGAACATGCGCACGCTGGAATGGGCCGAGGAATCAGGTGTGGCTTATTTGAAACAAGCTGGAGTGGCTTCCATTCAAGAGTTGAGGAGTCTGCCTCCGGAAAAGCTCCCGGGTGGTTGGGGCAGTGGGACTTCCTGGCCGATCGTGGATGGTTGGGTTATCCCGGATGATCAGTTCCGCCTTTACGAGACTGGACAATACAACCCTGTCGATATCCTGGTCGGATACAATTCGGATGAGGGTCTCAGTTTCGCCCGCGAAAAGACTCCAGAAGAATACGTGTCCAATGTGAAGATGCGATATGGTCCGTTTGCGGACCGGCTCATCGCCGCGTATCCCGCGGGAGAGCAAAGCGTGCCGAAGACCGCCCGTGACTTGATGCGTGACGCTGCTTTCGGGTGGCACACATGGAGCTGGGCCCGGCTACAGGCTCGCTCCGGAAAGAACCGGGTTTTTCTATACTACTTTGACCAGCATCCGGAGCATCCGGAGGGATCACCCGAAGCCGACCACGGCATGCCACATGGAGTCGATGTTCCCTATGTGTTCGGGACTCTCGATCGCAAAGATGAACGCCTAACCGATGGTGATTGGGCGATATCTGAAACGGTGGCGACCTACTGGACCAATTTCGTGAAACAAGGTCACCCGAATGGATCAGGTGTTCCATCCTGGCCAGAGTTCACGAACGAAAAGCCGCAGGCCATGCACTTCAAGAATACCGCTTTCCCAGGGCCTGTCCCAAGCGAGGATTCGCTGAAGGTGCTGGACGAGTATTTCTCATGGCGCCGCACCCCGGATGGTGCTGCTTGGGCAAAATAGGTCAAGTGGTTCGTAGAGCTTGGGAGTTTTTTCTGACATCTCATATGGAATCACTGCGGCCCGGATACGGTCACCTGCTGCGAAAGCACCGATGATGGACCCACGCTGATGACAAAGTCTCCGGGTTCAAAGACAAAGCTTCCATCAGCCAGGAAGTAACCCAGCTCGGCTTCGGTCAGCCGGAAACGCTGCACACTGGATTCGCCGGGAGCGAGGGTGACACGGGCAAAGCCCTTTAGCTCCTTCACTGGGCGCACCACTTGTGCCGCCGGATCGGTGAGGTAGAGCTGCACAACTTCAGTTCCGGCACGCGAGCCGCTATTGGAAACCGTGACCGTCACATCGATCGATCGCGGGCCGATCACTTCCACCTGAAGGTCCGAATATTCAAAGGTGGTGTAGCTCAGCCCATGCCCAAAGGGATAGAGCGGATCATTTGACTCATCGTTGTAACCAGACCAGAAAACCGATGGGTTGGGATTTGGCCGCCCCGTCCGGTCATGGTTGTAGTAGATCGGGATCTGCCCAAGTGATCGGGGCCAGGACATCGTCAGCTTCCCCGATGGGTTCTCCACTCCGAACAGCACCTGTGCGATTGCGTCTCCCGCACGTGAGCCACCGTGCCATGCCGTCAGGATAGCCGGTATCTTTTCGGAGGCCCATGGGATGGTAAGCGGGCGGCCATTCATAAGCACGAGAATGATGTTCGGATTCACGGCGTGAACCGCTTCAAGCAACTCCTGCTGAAGGCCGGGCAAACCGATATCGGCCCGGCTTCTACCTTCGCCCGACTGATGGCCCAGCTCACCCAACACCATGACCACCACCGAAGACTTGCGGGCAAGATCAATCGCATCCTCAAAGCCACTGCGATCCGACAGGTTGATGTCAACCAGATCGCCCATTCTGCCGATGTTATTGGCGAGCCTAACCCCTTCCGCATGAGCGAAATCAATCCCGAGATTCCGGAATCCTTCCACCACAGAGACCGCAGAATTTTCCACGGCCATACCCCGCCAATTCCCGATCGGACTGTCCTTGTCCGCCGCCAGAGAGCCGATCAATGCAATCTTTCCGGCGTCTTTGGATAGTGGAAGAAGATTGCCCTCATTTTTCAGGAGCACGATGGACTGAACCGCTGCCTCAAGCGCCAACTCGAGGTGTTCGCCCCGTAGCATGACCTCCTTTTCACGGGCTTCGTCGATGTAACGATAGGGGTCATCCAACAAGCCGAGCTCAGCCTTCACCCGGAGCACACGCAGAACCGCATCGTCGATCAACGACTCCGGAACAAGTCCATCCCTTACCAGATCCGCAAGGTGAGCAACATAAGCAAACGATTCCATGTCCATGTCGGAACCGGCCAATATCGCACGCTGGGCCGCATGGCGAAGATCCGCCGCAGCCCCGTGGACCGCGATTTCGGCAACCGAAGCCCAGTCCGATACCACAAATCCATCAAACCCCCACTCGCCTTTCAGAATGTCGCGCTGAAGCCCTTCATGGGCAGTCGCCGGGACTCCCTCTATCAAGTTGAAGGAGTTCATAACCGTCTGCACTCCGGCTTCCACAGCCGCTTTGAACGGAGGAAGGACGATATTGTGAAGCGTCCGTCCATCAATATTCGCGCCAGTGTAGTCGCGCCCTGCAATCGGGAACCCGTAACCCGCGAAATGCTTCACGCACGCCGCCAAGGTATCGGGACTGGAGAGATCGCTGCCCTGGTATCCCCGCACCTTCGCCTGTGCTACTTTCGAGGTCAGATAGGGATCTTCTCCACTTCCCTCCATGACCCTCCCCCAGCGGGCATCACGGAAAACGTCGATCATGGGTGAGTACACCCAGTTCTGCCCGGCCGCCGTGGCCTCAATTGCGCTGACGCGGGCGGTCCGCTCCATCAGGTCGAGGTTCCAACTCGAGGATTCACCAAGCGGGATTGGGAAAGACGTACGATAGCCGTGGATGACATCATATCCAAAAAGGAGCGGTATACCGAGTCGGGATCCCTCCACGGCAAGTTGCTGCATCTTCCGGGCGGCTTCAGCCCCGGTGACATTGAGAACGGCTCCGACCTTTCCTGTTCGGATGTGCTCATACTTGTCGGCATCGGAACCCTCGGTCGGAGCAGGGCCGGTAAGGTCCCATTCGGAGGCATACAGATTCAACTGTCCGATCTTCTCCTCCAGAGTCATCTTCTCCAGAAGCTGATGCGGCTTGTCGACTCCCGAAAGGACACTGGCTGATACAAAAAAAACAAGGGGGAATAGCAACTTCATGGGGCTACAGATCTACAAAATGGAATCAAACAAACACTGAATCGCTTTCCCGCACAAAAAACGGGATCACAATCATGCGAACATTTAAATCACCATGGAAATGCCAGCCCCGCAAGTCAAGGATTCGCGCAATTCCGAACGCACCCATATTTTCACCGGAATTTTTGGGAACACTGCTTGACATCGCCAACGCTTATCGCAATTATACGATCATGGCGCTCGACAAATCCAATCTCTTTCCTGCTCACACAGTGGCTTTGGCAGAGTTTGCGGAAGGGCTCGGACATCCGGCCAGGATTTCGATTGTCACCGAGCTTATGAAGCATCCCGACGGTTTGTGCTGTGGAGAACTGGTGGAACGAATGCCGTTGGCCCAAGCCACCGTATCCCAGCACATCAAGGTCCTGCAGCGGATCGACTTGCTGGAGGCAACCAGCCAACACACCCGCATGATATACCGTCTGCGCCAAGACAAACTCAAGGATTTCTGCAAGGCATTCCAGCAAACACTTGGAACGCAAGACTGCGGGAATAAATCCCCATCCGCCCTCATTGAAGCGGCATCCGTTGTGATGCTCTGATCGAAGTCCCATTTCATCCACAATACACACACCCGCGCCGCAAGCATCAGCATATCCTTATTCGCTCATATGAAAAAGAAAACGTCCAAACCCGCCCCACGTATCGTCATCGTCGGTGCCGTCGCAGGCGGGGCCAGTGCCGCCGCCCGTGCCCGTCGCCTCAATGAGCACGCGTCCATCACTCTCTTTGAAAAGGGTCCCGATGTCTCTTTCGCCAATTGCGGTCTACCTTACCACATAGGTGGCGAAATCCCCGAAAGGAGCCGTCTGGCGCTCCAGACCCCCGAGTCACTCAAAGCCACCCTCAATGTGGATGCGCACATCCGTAACGAGGTGCTTTCGATCAATCGGGAAGCCAAATCCATTCAGGTGAAAAACCTCGTATCGGGCGAAACCTTGGAGGCCCCCTACGACAAACTGATCCTGTCACCGGGCGCATCACCGATCCGCCCACCGCTTCCTGGCCTCGATGACCCGCGCATCCTCACCTTGCGCAACCTTGAGGATATGGATCGCATCAAGGCACTCACCACCACCAGCCAGCGGGTGCTCGTCATCGGAGCAGGCTTCATCGGGCTTGAAATGGCGGAGCAACTCACCCACCTCAAGAAACAGGTCACACTCGTCGAGCTTCAGCAACAGGTTCTACCCCAGATGGATCCGGACCTGGTTCGTCCAGTCGAGAAGGCGCTTCGGAGCGCGGGGGTCAATGTCATCCTCGGAGATGCGGTGGAATCCTTTTCGGGTCGCCCTGACGCAGTTGAAGCCTGCCTGAAGTCGGGAGAACGGGTTCAGGCGGATCTCGTGATCCTCTCGATTGGGGTGCGCCCTGAAAGCGCACTCGCTAAAGCCGCCGGACTGGATCTGGGAGCACGTGGGCACATCATGGTCAATGAATGGCAGCAAACCAGCGATCCGGATATCTACGCCGTCGGCGACGTCGCCGAAACTCCTGACCCCATTCTGGGTAATTCTTCGTCCATTCCACTCGGAGGGCCCGCAAACCGGCAGGGCAGGGTAGCGGCTGACCACATCCTGATCCCTGAAACCGCACGACCCTATCCTGGATCCATTGGAACCTCCATTGTCCGTGTGTTCGGGATCGATGCGGGAATAACGGGGTGCAATCAGGCCCGCCTCCGCGCATCGAAAGTCGAATTTGAGGGCACAACCGTCACCGATTTCCACCACGCCAGTTACTTCCCGGGAGCACAGGACCTGACCCTGCGCATTCTCTGGGACAAGCATACCGGGCGAATCCTTGGAGCCCAATCCGTTGGCCCGAAGGGCGTGGACAAACGCATCGATGTCATGGCAACTGCCATTCGCGGGAAGATGGCCTTATCGGATCTAGAGCACCTCGAACTGTCCTACGCTCCACCTTTCGGTTCTGCCAAAGATGTCGTCAACATTGCGGGATTCGCCGCGCTCAATCGTCTGGATGGCTTGCTCGATCCCGTCGACACCCTCGATGCGATTGGGCCGGACGCCCAGATCGTAGACGTGCGCCCGGCAGTGGTCAGCAGCATCAAGGCCATCCCTGGGGCTCTCAACATCCCCTTGGATCAATTGAGGCAAAGGCTACAGGAGATCGACCCCAAACGGCCAGTCCTCACAGTATGCGCCAAAGGGAAAATGAGCTACTTCGCTGCCCGCATCCTTCAGCAGCACGGATTCAAAGCCCGCAGCCTCAGTGGTGGACTCTCGCTCCAACCCGAGACTCCCCCCGCCGAACTTCCCGATGACGCTCCGGAACCAGCTCCAACACTTCAGCCAGCCCCCGCAGCTGAAGCCGTAAGCGCGCGCACCCGTGTGCTCGACGCCACCGGGCTGGCCTGCCCTGGCCCAATACTGAGACTTAGCAACACATTGGAGGAGCTGTCACCCGGAGATGTCCTCCGTGTAAGGGCAAGCGACAGTGGCTTCCCGACCGATTTCACAGCATTCTGCTCCAGCCGCGGACTCGAAAACCTTGGGCTGGAACAAAATGGCACCAACTACGTTGGCACCCTCCGGGTCCCCCTCACGTCACACGATAGACCCGCAACTGACCCTTCAACCGTTGTTGGGAACGGGAATGCCACACTCGTCGTCTTCTCACAGGAGATGGACAAGGTCATGGCGGCTCTCATCATTGCGCTCGGAGCAAGGGCCATGGGAGGTAAAGCGAGTCTGTTCTTCACCTTCTGGGGACTGAACGCCCTGCGCAAAGACCAGCAATCGATCCCGGTCAGCAAAACCTTCATGGACAGGATGTTCGGATGGATGCTCCCGCGTGGAGTGAACAAGCTTCCGCTCTCCAACATGGACTTCGCCGGTCTGGGTAGAAAAATGATGAAGGACCGGATGGCGTCCAAAAACCTTCCCAATGCCGCCGGCTTACTCGAAGAAGCCCGCAAACAAGGTGTGCGCATGATCGCCTGTGGCATGTCGATGGAAGCCATGGGCTTAAAGGCCGAAGAACTCATCGATGGAGTGGAATTCGGAGGAGTGGCGGAATTCCTCTCAGCCTCGAATAAAAGCGACACCAACCTCTTCATCTGATCATAACGATTAGTTTTTGGATTAATATTGTTAGCAAACTGTAGGCAAAGAATGCGTGTTCATCTGTAGAAAAGTGGATTGGTTTGGTCAGTGGGCCCTACTTTTGTGTTGTTGGGCATTGGCACAGTTTTGATTGTCATGTTTTGGGTTGACCCGTTGGATGGGATAAAAGACATCTTCTCGGGTCTGCGCGAAAGGCCTTTCGGTCATGGACGGCATTCCGGAGGGATGCGTTTCAGGTCGGGGAAAGGGTGAGTGCGGACAGAAGGTTCAAGCCTGCCCTGCCCCTTTTGTTCATGTCCCGTAGCTCCCGAAAGTTGATCCGTATTCTGATCGTGTATGCGATCGTGCTCTCGGTATCGTATGCTCTGAGGTTCTGGCTTGGGGGGGACGCGGCCGAAGGCTTTCCCGGTATCCGGTTCAAGGGCAAGGAGGTGTCGGATGAGACCTATATTGGCCGGCGGGTTCCACTCTATTACTCCGGGTTGGGGCACACTGATTCCGGAATGAATCCGGTAGTCTGGATTGTGGAGGACAGCGCATTCCCTCCTGAGGTTCATCCAGCGGAGCGGCCGGGTTGGCTGATCCCCTTGCAGAAGAGGGGCGCCGATCTTGCGGTGTCCACTCAGATTGCCTATGTGGAGCAGATCCTGAAGCGGGAAGGGGTGGCTTCGGCGCATATCGTTGCGGAGGGTCTGGGAGCTGCGGTTGCACTTGGAATGGGGCACTCGGGCGCGGTGGATCCGCTTTCCCTCGTGCTGTTGGATCCGGATGGCCTGCTGGAATATGAATTGTTGGGCGATCCGGTCATCAACCGGAGCATACGGGTTTTTGAGTGGCTTGTGTGTGCGGGTTTGCGTTACACGGTCCCGTTTTCATGGGTGGTGGACAGGAGAGACTACCTCTACAAGCGCATGGGGCGTGCAAAATTGCTTTTCCAGAGTGACCTCGAGAACGTGAGAGAAAATGCGTTGGCGTATGCGGCTCCGGTTTGGGTCCGTGACTCGCGGGCAGTTGAGAGTCCGCGCGGATCGAATGCGCTTGATATGCATCGGATCCTGCCGCAGAGCACGTTGTCAATGCACGATGGGGTCCCCGATGATGCGGGCTTTGCTGCGTTTTGGAATAGAGTCGAGATTGGTCAAGCCGTGCGGAGGGAGCAGTCACCAGCGGAACGCGTGGCGGAGTCTTTGCGCCCGGTCGACGAGGTGTTTGATCTGAGTTTCTCCGGTAAGGCGCTCATC
>Ga0209510_1003040_pt1 | contig 16323 bp, 13 predicted proteins | sample BiotimSIPDNA_FD_185749 | JGI IMG/M metagenome (GOLD analysis project Ga0209510, IMG submission 185749) | Anaerobic biogas reactor microbial communites from Washington, USA - Biogas_R1 time_0 SIP DNA (SPAdes) (version 2) | ecosystem: Engineered > Bioreactor > Anaerobic > Unclassified | place... | reverse complement strand
TACCTGAACCTGTTCTGATACCATAAGTTCTTTATCAAGCTCTCTGACATCCCTGTCTGTAAAAGCTATTCTTGCTGGTTTTTCAAAATTTAAACCGTTATAATCCTTAAATATGTTATGCATATGCAACGCTTTGTTTGCACCTGGTGATGCTCCAAATCCTTCTTTTCTGACTGCATCGCAAAAACGTTCTACAGAAAGACCTTCCAGTTCTTCTGGGCAATAAAGGCCATGAGGCGCATACCATCCTGCCATGTTAGACCCATCTGACTCGTCAACCATATGAGCTCTTAGTCCCGGTACTCCTTCTAAAAGACTCCAAAAGTACTTCATTGCTTTTCTAATTTCTGCTGTTCTTTCTCCATAATACTTAAGCTGTACTCTTGCCATTGCTGAAGACAATTGGTTTACTCTTCCTTTGACTCCTCCCAGTGGCATAGATGCGTATTTTTGCAGATATTCTGTTGTTATGTACTTTGAATTATTCCGTTCATAATGACAGTATGCCATAGCTCTGTCATACATTTCTTTGTCATCAGTAGCAAGCATACCCATTTCACCAGCCGCTAGAGACTTTCCGCTCATTATGGACATTGCTGCAATATGACCGAAAGTTCCTAACATTCTGCCTTTATACATACCACCCTGAGCATGAGATACATCCTCAATAACTAAAATATTATGTTTTTTAGCAATTTCCATAATAGGGTCCATATCTGCAGGATGTCCAAGGTAATGCACAACCATTATCGCTTTTGTTCTTGGCCCTATACACCTTTCAATATCATTAGGGTCAATACATAAAGAAGTAGGATGTATATCTGCAAAAACTACTGTGGAATTGAGGTTAAAAGCCTGTAAACATGATGCCCAGTATGTTTTACTAGGGCAGATGATCTCATCTCCTGCTCCCATCTTGCATGCATACATGGCTGCCTGAAGAGCCATTGTTCCATTGCAGTAACCAATTGCATATTTTCTTTTCTGCCATTGAGCAAATTCTTTCTCAAACTTTTCAGTAACATCAAGACCACTCATAGCTCCTCTTCTTAATACCTCAAGCACTGCTTCCTCATCTTCTTTAGTGACTATAGGCCACTTAAATAGTGATTCAGGAATTATCTTTTCATCAACTGCTGGTTTTCCGCCAAATATTGCAAGTTCGCTCATTATAACGACCCTCCTATTTATATATGTTCTATTTTATATTATATCTTACAAGTATATTTTTACTTTGCATTTTCCACTTATTTATTGACTCTTTTCATTCAATTGTTTTTTCTATATTGTCCAGGAGTCAGCCCTACAACCTGTTTAAAAGTCCTATTGAAATGGTTTATATTATTAAAACCTGATTCATAACAAATAGTTATAATCTTTTCATCAGTATTCTTAAGCATCTCTGAAGCTTTTGCAATTCTTAATCCTGTTATATATTCTTTGAATGTTTTTGAAGTAAGGTTCTTAAAAAGATACCCGAAAAAAGAGGGTGATAGAAGAAACATTTTTGCAACAGAGTCTATATTAAGATCCTGAGTATAATTTTCTTCAATATATCTAATTGCTCCTTTTATTGCATCCTTATGTCTTTCAAATATTTGAGCATTTTTACTTTTACTTATATTTTTAGTAAATTCTCTGCCTACCAGGACTAGTAGTTTAAGAAGTAGAGAACGTATAATTAAATCAAATCCTGGTTCTCTTTTTTCATATTCCTTTAAAGCCTCATTAAAGATGTTCTCTGAATCGGTTTGTATACTCCCAACCAGGTTTAGTCTGGGTTTAACCAAATCTTCTTCAACTAAAAAAGGCTCTATATATGCGAAATCCCAGAAAGCTTCTCCTTTGTCTAGATCTTTAAAAAATTCATTTATAAACTTCGGATCAAATTCAAACTCAACTATCTTTGCATCAGTTCCTATGACAGGTTCAATCTGATGAGGAACATTTGGAGGAATTACAAAAATATCTCCTTTTACAAGCTCAAATCTTTTATCATGTATAATATGTATTGCTTTCCCGCTATAAACATAATTTATCTGTATACACTCATGCGCATGAAGATACAAAGTTCCTTCTTCCGGAGCATATTTTTTTATGTAAAACATAAGATATCCATCTGGATTGTCTTCTACTTTGAAAACAGGTATTTTGTTTATCTTATTTTTATCTGCCATTTAATCACATCTGACAACAAGAACAACATTTTCCACATTTGCTATGCTATCAATTACTTCTTCATCTTTTGAATCCTTAGGAATTCCAACAACTATGCTAAGCCCTATATTTCCATATGTCCCGCTCTTTGCAGGATGAACTTCAATATTGTCAATTAAATATCCTGTTTTCTCAATTGTTTTTATAACACTATTAATATTTCTGCTTCCAGTTACTTCAAGATATACATCCATCTTAATTCTTCTTGAACCGAAGTTTCCTAAGAAAGTCATAACTACAGCTAAAATTAAAACACATACCAAAGCAGCCTCATAAAAACCTGCTCCAATTGCAAGTCCTACTGCTGCAATCGTCCATAATCCTGCAGCTGTGGTAAGTCCTTTAACATGTAAATGACCAGTAACAAGAATTGTTCCGACTCCTAAAAAACCTATTCCAGACAAAACCTGCGCTCCTAATCTCATAGGATCGCTGTCAAAACCCATTGTCTGTGTCATAAATATTCCTGTCATTGCTGCCATAGTGGAGCCTATACATACAATTATATGAGTCCTGAATCCTGCAGCACGTCCATGTCTTTCTCTTTGCATGCCAATTAAACCGCCTGCAAGCATTGCAAGCACCAGCCTGATTACCATTGTTGCAAGACTAAGTTCTCTAAGATACTGTATTATGTCATTCATTTAACCGTTCTCCTTTAGCTGTTTTCCAAATCGGATATCCATCCCTCATACGATGCATCACTTGGCATTCTCCAGTCTCCTCTGGGCGACAATGCTACAGAACCTACTTTTGGTCCATTCGGGCTGCAGCTTCTTTTAAACTGTTGTATGAAGAATCTTTTTATAAACACACTTAGCCACTTCTTTATCTCTTCTTCAGAATAATCACCTTTAAATGCTTTTTTTGTAAGCATTAGTATCTTTTGCGGAGTAAATCCCCATCGCATAAAGTAGTATAGGAAGAAATCATGAAGTTCATATGGCCCTACTATCTGTTCTGTTTTCTGTACTATCTCTCCATTTACAGCAGGCACAAGTTCAGGGCTTATTGGTGTATCAAGTATATCGTAGAGAACATCTTTGAGTTTCCCGCCTGCATCATCTGCTACATATCGTATTATATATTTTACAAGAGTTTTAGGTATTGACGTATTAACATTATACATGGACATATGATCTCCGTTATATGTGCTCCATCCTAATGCCTGCTCTGATAAATCACCCGTTCCGACCACTAATCCATTTGTCATATTGGATAAATCCATTAAAACCTGAGTTCTTTCCCTGGCTTGGGCATTTTCATATGTAGTATCTGTTGTCTTACCATCGTGCCCTATATCTGATAAATGACTCTTTACTGACTTAGATATATCAATAACCTTAAAATCTGTTTCCAGCAGAGCACAAAGTTTCTTTGCATTATCTTTAGTTCTCTTTGTTGTTCCAAAGCATGGCATTGAAACACATAATATGCCTTTAGTATCTCTGCCCATTTCAATATATGCTCTGTGCGTTACCAGTAAAGCCAGTGTTGAATCCAGTCCTCCGGATATACCAATAACTGATGTATCCAGTTTTGAATGAATAAGTCTTTTTTTCAGTCCTGCAGACTGTATATTGAATATCTGATTACATCTTTCCATTAGCACAGATGTATCTTTAGGAATGAATGGATGCTTTTCAATCAGCCTGTCTATTTTAGTTTCTCTTAAATCCATACTGAATGGGATGTACATGTAACCTCTTTCGGTCCAGTCTCTTCTTACAGATACCTGGTTTACCCTGTCGTGTGCTAATCTTGATAAATCGATATCCGCTTCTAAATACTCTTTTCCAAAAGGAGGTTCTTCTGCCAGTATTACTCCGTTTTCAGCAATCATCTTATGTCCTGAAAAGACTATATCGGTTGTTGATTCTGAATAACTTGAATTGCTGTATATGTAAGCACTGAAGCATTTTCCTGATTGTGCTTTCACTAGAGTTTTTCTGTATTCTGATTTACCTAAGATCTCATTACTTGCTGATAAGTTAGCTATTATCATAGCTCCATTCATTGCATGCTCTGATGATGGACTAACAGGAACAAATAGGTCTTCACAAATTTCAACAGCTAATGTGAATTCTTCCATCTGCAAATTTTGAAAAATAAGTTTTGTTCCAAAAGGAATCTGCTTACCTTCTAAGTCAAGATATATCGTGTTTTTCGGTGCTTCACTAAATCTGCGCGCTTCGTAAAACTCATTGTAATTGGGGATATATGTCTTTGGCACTATTCCTAAAATCTCCCCATTACATAGTACTGCTGCTGCGTTGTACAAAAATCCATCTACTTCCAAAGGAAGCCCAACTATACTCAGCATATCTATACCAGAAGTCTTGTCTGCAAGTTCAAGCAAACTTATTCTTGCCTGGTCTAAAAGCAGTTTCTGAGCAAAAAGGTCATCGCAGGTGTATCCTGTTATATTCAGTTCAGGAAAAACTAAAATGTTCACACCTCTTTTATAGGCATAGTCCATGGTTTTAATAATATTGTCACAGTTATACTTACAATCTGCTACTTTAAGCATAGGGCTTGCAGCAGCTGCTTTAATAAATCCATAATGCATATTAAATCCCTCTTTTCATATATAAATTATACACTGTTTATAAATAAATTAACATATTTGAGATAGAATATCCTATATATCATCAGGAATCAGGGTTTTATTAAACTTAAGAAACAGTCCGCCAGCAATTATCTGAGCTATTCCTGTTACAGCAAGCAGTATTGGAACTCCTGCCATTTCAAAGTTGAATATATTTAGAACATTTCCATCCATACCTGATAGGAAAAATGTTCCAAGCATCATACTAAAGAATATCGATGTGTGAACAAAAATATTATAGAAAGAGATATAGTTTGTCTGGTCTTGTTTGGGAAGGTTCACATACAGCATAGAGGCTAGAACAGTGTTTGCTGCAACTCCGAGAACATGTTGTAATAATCTTATACCAAACCACAGCCATGTATAGTTCTCGGGTGTAACAAAGGCATACATAAGATATGTAGGTCCCTGAAGAAACATAACAAAAGCGAAAGTTTTAAACCATGAGTGTTTTTTAAGAAACTTTTTCCACATCTTTCCGAAAAAGATAAAGAACATAAAGTATACTGCGTTAATAAGATTTATTTCTGAATAGCTTATTCCCACATCCTGCAGTAGAAATATATTTATGGATGCATTAGTAAGAGAACTTCCTATGTAATAAAAAGCTACCAGAAGTACAGTTAAAAGAAACTTTTTATTTTGAAAAGGCAACGTGAATATATCACTTATTTTAATCTTACTTTTACTTCTTACATATTCATATTCTTTTGGAATGGCTAATGCCACAACATGAAGAATCCCTACAACTAAAGCAGCATATCGAAAGCCAGTTATTATTACAAGCTGTTGAGGAGATCCTGCAAAAGAGTCTGTTATTAAAGAAAGGACTAAAACAATTCCCTGAGTCAGAAAACTGTTTATACCTGATGACAAAGTAAAATAGTCAGCCCTTATCTCATTAGGCAAAAAAGTAGAATGCCATGCAGAATATCCTGGATCGATTATCGCCGATATAGCCGAAGACATAGTAACAAGCAAAGTAAATCCAATTACCCTTCCTGCTTCTGTTGTGACGATATTTGGAAGCAGAGTTATACCCAGTATATTTATTATGTTAGCTATTATGCTTAAAGTGGTAAGAATAGCCTTTCTTCTACGGAATCTCTCTAGAATAAATGGAGAAAACATAGACAATAATCTAGTAATTGTAGGAACGAATGTAATAATACCTATATTTACAATGTTAATGCCATAACTTAGAAGAAAACCAGTATAGAATATTCCTCCGCTTAATTGTGAAGCTAAAGATGCAAGTACCGATGAGGCTAGAAAGCAGCTTCTCCCTTTTGCTTTTTCATCATGAAGATTAAAGGTCCTCACAAAGGCTGAATTACGCCATTTTATCTTTATCGCATGCAGATATGCATTCATAAAAAATACTCTAATCTCCTTTACGTCCTGAGAATTTTACAATACCACGATTGTTAAGTCAACACAATACAGGGTAAACATTATGAACTTTTTGTTACAAATTGCTTGTTGCGATATATCTTTGGTTATGATAAATTATAACTATAATTAATAGAACATGATATTGATTGCCTTTCCCGTATAAAACAAGGCCAAGGCGTCATCAAAAGGCATTCTTATCAAGAAATTTAGCATGCTTTTAATAATATTTTTAATTAATTGCATTAAATCAAAAGGAGGAATCATATGGAAGAGAAAAAAACAAAGAAAAGGAAACTAACAACTGATGTTGGTGCTCCGGTAGCAAATAACCGTGACGTACTGACTGCTGGAAAAAGAGGACCAATGCTCTTACAGGATGTATGGTACCTCGAAAAACTTGCACACTTTGACAGAGAGGTTATTCCGGAAAGAAGGATGCATGCAAAAGGCTCAGGAGCCTTTGGAGTATTTACAGTTACTCATGATATAACCAGATATACAAAAGCAAAGATATTCTCAGAAATAGGCAAGAAAACGGATATGTTTGTGCGTTTTTCAACTGTTGCAGGAGAAAGAGGAGCAGCTGATGCAGAAAGAGATATTCGCGGATTTGCAATGAAATTCTATACAGAAGAAGGTAACTGGGATCTTGTAGGAAACAACACGCCTGTATTCTTCTTTCGGGACCCGCTTAAATTCCCAGATTTGAATCATGCAGTGAAAAGAGATCCAAGAACGAATATGAGAAGCCCAACTAATAACTGGGATTTTTGGTCATCAATACCTGAAGCACTGCACCAGGTCACAATCACTATGAGCGATAGAGGTATACCATATTCATATCGACACATGAATGGATATGGAAGCCATACATTCTCAATGATAAATGAGAAGAATGAAAGAGTCTGGGTAAAATTTACGCTTAAAACGCAACAGGGTATTAAGAATCTTACAGACCAGGAAGCAGAAGCAGTTGTAGCTAAAGACAGAGAAAGTCATCAGAGAGATCTTTATGAAGCAATTGAAAGAAAAGAGTATCCGCGCTGGACTATGTTTATACAGGTAATGACTCAGCAGCAGGCGAAAAAAATGAAGAATAACCCATTTGATCTTACAAAGGTCTGGTTTAAAAAGGATTATCCTCTTATAGAAGTAGGATATTTCGAATTAAACAAAAACCCTGATAATTATTTCGCTCAAGTTGAGCAGGCAGCATTTAATCCTGCAAATGTAGTTCCAGGTATCGGTTTTTCTCCAGACAGAATGTTACAAGGACGTCTTTTCTCATATGGAGATGCTCAAAGATACAGGCTGGGAGTAAATTACAACAATATTCCGGTAAATGCACCAAAATGCCCTTATCACAGTTTTCATCGTGACGGGCTTATGAGAACAGATGACAATCAGGGAAGCCTTCTTCACTATTATCCTAACTCTTTTGGAGAATGGGAAGACAATAAGGAGCATGAAGAACCGCCCCTTGATATCGACGGTGATGCATTCAGATGGGATTATCATGAGGACGATGATGATTATTACACACAACCAGGTAAACTTTTCAATTTAATGACAAAAGACCAGCAGCAGGTTCTGTTTGAGAACACTGCAAGGAATATGGACACAGTACCTCAGTTTATAAAGATACGTCATATAAAAAATTGCGCTAAAGCAGATGAAGCATATGGAAGAGGAGTCGCAAAAGCTTGTGGAATAGATTATGACAGTATTGAATAAATAGCGGTTATAAAGATAAGGAAGATTTATGGAAAGAGTATTTAAATACGATATCATGCAGGAAATAAAAGACAGATGGTCGCCAAGAGCATTTTCAGAAGAAAAGATATCAAAAGATGATCTTAATGCTATTTTAGAAGCAGCAAGCTTTGCGCCATCCTGCTTTAACGAGCAGCCCTGGCGATTTGTACTTGCAGATGAGGAAAAATCATTAGCAAAAATGAGAAGTATTCTGTATTCATCAAATTTACAGTGGGCTCAAAAGGCCCCTGTACTTTTGCTGATTATTGCAAAGAAAACTTTTTCACTGAATAATGAAAATAATTTCTGGCATATGTTCGATACAGGAACAGCATGGGGATTTTTATCACTTGAAGCTCAGAAAAGAGGAATAATGACTCATGCTATGGGTGGATTTTCCATGAGCAAGGCTAGGAAGCTTTTTAAGATACCAGAAGATTATGAAATAATAACCGTTGTGGCCATAGGAAGATACGGAGATATCAGCCAGCTGGGTGATGATTTAAAACAAAGAGAACATCCTGACACAAGGAAGGATGTTTCCGAACTGATTTTTAACAAAGGAGAATAACTTAATGAGAAAACCCATACAGACTGTAACAGGCATACAGACTACCGACGGAGCAGGAGTTAAACTGGTAAGAGTTATAGGCAACAGGAACGTATATGACTTTGATCCATTTCTCATGCTTGACGCCTTTGACTCGACTGATCCAAAAGACTACATAAAGGGGTTTCCATGGCATCCTCACAGAGGTATAGAGACAGTTACATATCTTATAAACGGCGATATTGCACATAATGACAGTTTAGGTAACTCCGGCCGTATACTTGATGGCTGCTGCCAGTGGATGACTGCGGGTTCTGGCATCATGCATCAGGAGATGCCTCAACCAAGTGACAGAATGCTTGGCGTCCAGTTATGGCTTAATCTTCCTGCAAAAGATAAAATGACCTCTCCAAAGTATCATGATATTGAAAAGAAGGATGTGCCATATATTAAAAAAGAAGGATACGAGGTTAGAATCATTTCCGGGTCTTTTGATGGAATCAACGCCCAAAAGAATGATGAATATGTAAGTGCGGATTTTATCGATGTAAATCTTTATGCCGGTTATACTTTTGAAGTTGATAAAGATCCTGACAATACCCTCTTTATTTACATCGTAGATGGAAACGGGTATTTCGCAAAGGAAAATGTTCTTTATCATTCAAAAAGAGCCGTGCTTTTTGATAAGGGCCAGACATTTCATGCAAAAGCCGGTCCAGATGGAATGAGATTCTTGTTGTTCTGTGCAAAACCGCTAAAGGAAACTATTGCATGGGGAGGTCCTATTGTCATGAACACTAAGGAGGAATTACAGAGAGCTTTTGATGACCTTTCCAATGGGACATTTATAAAATAGTACTATTTGCACATCTCTATCCGAGAACATTTTATGTATATCATTATTTTCTTGGTTAATGTATAATATGCATATATTGTGTGACCAAATTATACATTATATTGAAAGCTGATTACAGATGAGCATGCAAGATAAGTTCTATGAAACCTTAATCAAGGAAATCCCCATAGCTTATGCCCACCATAAGATGATTTATGATGCTTTAGGGGTTCCTATTGATTATGAGTATGTTGATGTTAATGCAGCTTTTGAAAAAATGACTTCTTTAAATGCTTCAGAGATTATAGGAAAACGGGTAACCGAGATTATTCCAGATATAGTGAATGATGCTTTTGACTGGATTAAAGAGTACGGTAAAGTTGCAGATACGCAGACAAATAGGGAATTTCAGACTTATGCAGACTCTCTTAATAAATATTACAGGGTATATGCTTCTTCTTCACAAAAAGGATATTTCACCACAATTTTTCTTGATATAACCAATACAATTAAAAGGACCCACGAACAGACCGCACTAATAACAATGCTGAATGATATACTTTTAGAACTGGATAATGAGTTTGTCGTAGTGAACATCATAGCGCCAGATGATATATTAATAAAACCTAAAAGCGATATGATAGGTAAACACTTAAATACAATAGTACCTGAAGATTTATTCAAACAAATTGAATATTATGCAAGTATTGCGAAGAAAACCCAGAAGAAGACAACATTTGAATATACGATAGACTATAAGGATAAGAAGAGATGGTACAAAAGCGACTGCATACACACAAAAATACTTAATGAAAACAGATTCATATTCTTTACATCAGATATTACCGAAAAGCATGAACTGGAATATAAACTCAAGCAAAGTGAATCGCTTTTCAGAGCTTTGTTTGAACAAGCGCCAATCGGTGTCGCCTTAGTAAAAGATTACACATTTATGTCCTATCTAAATGACAAATTAATAAATATTATGGGGATGACAAGAGAAGAACTTGTTAAAACTGACTGGAAAGACATCACCCATCCTGAAGATCTTGAAGAGGATTTAAGATATTTTAACCTTTTTAAAAGCGGACAGATTCCCTCATATTCTATGGTAAAAAGATTTATTCGAAAAAATGGAAGCATAGTGTGGGTATTTATGGTAATAACATATCTAATGCTGGATGAATTTGAGGACAGAAAAGATACACATGTGTGCATGATTAATGATATTACAGAAATAATGGAAATGAATGATGCGTTAAGAGAAAGCGAAAGAAGCAAATCTGTCATGTTATCCCATCTGCCTGGAATAGCTTACCGCTGCGCAATCGATGAGCACTGGACAATGCATTTCATATCTGATGGATGCTTGCAATTAACAGGATATCCTCCTTCTTCTGTATTAAACAACAATGAAATTACATTTAATGAGATAATTGCACCAGAATATAGGGATTCTCTCCATGAACAATGGAGAGCTGTTGTTAAGGATAAAACTTTCTTTAAAGGTGAATATGAAATAATTACTTCAGATGGAAAAAGAAAGTGGGTATATGAACAGGGGCAATGCATATATGATGATGAAAATAATCCTCTATTCTTAGAAGGACTGATTATTGATATAACTGAAAGCAAAAACAGGGAACTTAGAATATCATACATGAACTCACATGATATTCTAACCGGGCTGTTTAACAGGATGCATTTCATGAATGAAATGCAAAGGCATGATATTAAAAATTGTCTTCCTCTTTCAATAATAATAGGGGACATAAACGGTGTAAGGCTTGTTAACAACGCATTTGGCACAAAAAGAGGAGATAAACTCCTATTAAGTATTTCACATCTTATAAAGCAGAACTGCAGGGAAAAGGATATTGTAGCCCGTATAGGAGGCGATGATTTTGCAATATTAATGCCAAATACAGATAACGAAACAGCTTCAGAAATTGCTGATAAAATTATATCCGACTGTGAAAAACTTTCGAAAAAACCTTTAAAGAAGCTTGTTTTTACTAATATTTCCTTAGGATACGCAACAAAAAACAAGATGACAGAAGATATACATCAAATATTCCGAGATGCTGAGGATCTTATGTTCAAACGCAAACTGCTTGAAAGAAAGAGCTCTCATGGGGACATATTAGCAGCTATATTGGTTTCTCTATTTGCAAAAAGTGAAGAAACTGAAGAGCATGCGCAAAGACTCTTTGAACTTTCTAAAAAAATCGGAGCACACTTTAATCTAAAAGCAAAGGATTTCGACCTCCTTCAATTATTCACCTTATTACATGATGTTGGAAAAATCGGTATAGATGACAATGTATTGAAAAAACCTGGAAAACTTACTGATAAAGAATGGGTAGAAATGAGAAAACACCCTGAGATAGGCTATAAGATTGCCATATCATCACCTGAACTGGAACCAATAGCAGACCTTATTTACACACATCACGAGCATTATGATGGAAAAGGCTATCCGCAAGGACTAAAGGGAGAGGAAATACCTTTATTATCAAGAATATTATCCATAGCCGATGCTTTTGATGCTATTACCCATGACAGGGTATACAGAAAAGCTGCATCTGTTGAAGAAGCTTTAGCAGAAATAAACAGATGCTCCGGCACTCAGTTTGACCCTAAAGCAGTGGAAGCACTGAACAAAATATTTGCATAAATTAATAACTTGATAGACAACAATTCGTTTGTCGGATATAATTAAAGTCTAATAATACTAAGTATTAAGAAGGGAGTAATACAATGAAAAAAGAACTACACAGATTTTTTATCTGCAGACATTGCGGGAATATCATAGGTATGATTTATAACTCTGGTGTGCCTGTTGTATGCTGTGGAGAAGAGATGGAAGAATTAGTTGCCAACACTACTGACGGCGCTTACGAAAAGCATGTACCTGTAGTAAAGAAAGAAGGAAATACAATCGTTGTTGAAGTAGGATCTGTACCTCATCCCATGCTTAAAGAACACTACATTATGTGGGTATACCTTGAAACAGAAAAAGGAGGACAACGCAAGTCCCTTCTTCCTGGAGATAAGCCTGCAGTTACATTTGCAATTACTGATGACGACAAAGCAATTGCAGCATATGAATATTGCAATCTCCACGGACTATGGAAAGCTGATGTAAAATAGTATATATTTATAAGTAGAATTTTTGAGGAGGTATTTTCTGTGAAAAAATATGTTTGTACGGTATGCGGCTATATTTATGATGAAGAAGAGGGTGATCCAGATAACGGAGTAGCTGCTGGCACAAAATGGGAAGATGTTCCGAAAGACTGGGTATGTCCATTATGCGGAGCTTCAAAGGAAGAGTTCGAAGAGGAGTAATATTGGGATAAATTCCCAAAAAACGGCTGAATAGGCCGTTTTTTATTGACAAGATAATTTGTGATGTGTTACTATGATTTAAAATCAGGAGAATGAAATGAAGCAATTGTTTTTTACAGCTGAATACTACTACTTTTACTTTTACTTTAGAGGTGAAAAGGTATTTACTGCAAAAAACAATAGCCAATAGATTAGTATAAAAGAGGTTAGCAAAGGTTTCGCAGTGAATATCCACAGTGAAACCTTTTTTTGTATCATAAAAAGGAGGATTCCCAATGATAGCAGTATTAAAACCAAACGCGCCACGAGCGCAGATCGATAATCTTATCGCATGGTTCAAGGACCAAGGACTAAATGTCCATGTATCCATAGGAGACTATCAAACCATTTTAGGATTAATAGGAGACACAAGCAAAATAGACATTGAACTGCTTGAGGTGTTGGATATAGTTGAATCCGTTAAAAGGATAACCGAACCGTTTAAGAATGCAAACAGAAAATTCCATCCTGATGATACTGTTATTAAAATCGGTAATGTCCTTATCGGAAACGGACATTTCGCAATGATTGCAGGACCATGTTCAGTGGAGTCAGAAAACCAGGTTCAGGAAATAGCCTTAAAAGTACAGGCTGCCGGTGCAGATATGTTAAGAGGCGGAGCATTCAAACCACGCACCTCCCCATATGACTTCCAAGGAATGAAAGCAGAAGGCATTGAGTTGCTTCTAAATGCAAAAAAAACAACAGGTATGCCTATAGTATCTGAAATAATGAATGCAAATCATCTGCCTTTATTTGAAGAGGTAGATGTAATACAGGTCGGTGCAAGAAATATGCAGAATTTCGAATTATTAAAGGAGCTTGGTAAGACAAGCAAGACCATCCTATTAAAAAGAGGCCTTGCTAACAATCTTAAGGAACTTTTAATGAGTGCTGAATACATTATGGCAGAAGGCAATGAGAATATAATACTATGCGAAAGAGGTATAAGGACTTTTGAAACATACACAAGAAACACTATTGACCTTTCAGCAGTACCTATGCTCAAGGAGTTAAGCCATCTTCCTGTAATAGTAGATCCGAGCCATGCAACAGGTATAGCGAAACTTGTACCGCCGATGGCTCTTGCGGCTGCTGCTGCAGGTGCAGACGGACTGATGATTGAGGTTCATAATGATCCTGTGCATGCTTTATGTGATGGAATGCAGTCACTGACTCCTCAACAATATGCTGATTTAGCAGATAAAGTACGAAAAATAAGGGAGGTTATAAAGTGAATATTGGAATTGCAGGATTAGGTTTAATAGGAGGATCTTTAGCAAAAGCATATAAAAGCAATTCTGCCAATACGGTTTACGGTTATGATCTCAACAAACCTGTTCAGGATATTGCATTAATGAGCAATGTTATTGATCATGTACTTGATGTTTCCACTATACCATTATGCGATTGCATATTTATTGCCCTTTATCCAACAGCAACAATATCATATCTTGAGCAGCATGCCCAATATATTTCTAAGAGCACAATAGTAATGGATACCTGCGGGACAAAAAGAAAGGTCTGTGAGGCCGGATTTGAAATTGCATCGGAATATGGTTTTGTATTTGCCGGAGGTCATCCAATGGCAGGGAAACAGAACTCCGGATTTAAATACAGCAGTGCTTCTTTATTCAAGGATGCTTACATGATAGTAGTTCCAGATTCCACAGACAATATCCGGGTTCTTGAAAGAATTAAAAAATTACTGGAACCTTTATTATTTAAACACATAACTATAACGACCGCAAAGAAACATGATAAAATGATTGCATTCACTTCTCAGATGGCACATCTGGTATCAAATGCATACATTAAGAGTCCTACAGCAAAAGCTCACAAAGGATTCTCTGCAGGCAGCTACAAAGATCTTACCAGAGTAGCATATTTAAATGAAGAAATGTGGACTGAGCTATTTCTGGAAAACAAAGATAATCTGGTAAATGAGCTTGATTATCTCATGAACCAGCTTCTTGAATACAAAGAAGCCATAGAGAATAACGATGATCAAAAACTTAAAAACCTTCTCTTAGAGGGCAAGGTATGTAAGGAAGAGGTTGATGGGAGATGAAAAGGATTGTTGTAAAAAGTTCAAAAAAGTATAACATAATAATAGATAAAGATATTTTATCTAAAACCTATGAATATATTCAACCTATTTTAAAGGGGAATCTTGTCTACATTATAACTGATGATATTGTTGATTCATTATATGGTTCTGTATTAACCGACGCTTTGCAGGATAATGGGGCCAGTATCTTTAAATATGTTATTCCAAATGGGGAGAGAGCTAAAAATTCTGATAATTATATTGCTATACTCAATGATATGGCAAGTAAAGGCATATCAAGATCTGATATGTTAATCGCTTTCGGAGGAGGAGTACCTGGTGACCTTGGTGGATTTGTAGCAGCTACATACCAGCGTGGTATACCGTTGATTCAGATTCCAACTACTCTGCTTGCTGCTGTGGATTCCTCAGTCGGCGGTAAAACAGCTATTGATCTGAAAGAAGGAAAAAATCTTGCTGGAGTATTTTATCAGCCTGATATGGTAATATGCGATCTTTCATTAATGAATACTTTACCAGATATTGTGTTTAAAGACGGATGTGCTGAAGTTATAAAATATGGAATATTATCAGGTAATCCTCTTTTTGAGCAGATTAGAAAACCTATAAAAAAGAATATAAAAAGCATTGTATACAGATGCATAAAGATAAAAAGAAACATAGTGCAAAAAGATGAAAAAGACACAGGTATCCGGCAACTTCTTAATCTTGGGCATACTGTAGCTCATGCGATTGAACTTCTAAGCGGATATACTGTTTCACATGGCGCTGCAGTCGCAAAAGGACTTAATTTAATTGCTAAAATTTCATATGCACAAAATTTATGCACAAAGGAGGTCTTAATCCAGATAACTGATATCTTACATGATTATGATTTCAATACTGACCCTTTATATAGCGCTAGAGATATTGCTGATGCGATAATAATGGACAAGAAAAGAAGCAATGAGTATATAAATATGATACTTATCGAAGATATAGGCAAGTGCATAATTAAGAAAACCAATATGTCGGATTTGACCTATATGATACAAAACGCAATAGAATGCAGAGGATGAAATGAATATATCAGTAACAATAAAAAATCCAAGAGGTACTGTAAAAGCAATAACATCAAAATCCTATGCTCATAGGCATCTTATATGTTCTGCTTTGTCAGACGCGTCTAACTATATTGAAATAACTGATACTTCTTCTGATATTGAGGCCACTATACAGTGTCTTAACTCTTTAGGTGCAAATATTACCCAATCAGAGACTGGTTTCAATGTAGAACCAATAAGCACTATAAGAAAAAATGCAGTACTGGACTGCAACGAATCAGGATCTACTTTCCGTTTCCTTCTTCCAATTACCTGCGCTTTAGGAGCTGAATCTTCTTTCATTATGAAACCTAGATTAGCAATCAGACCCATTACTCCTTTGTACATGCAGCTCGTAAAGAAAGGATGTATTTTATCTCCTGAAAAAAGCATACCTTTAAGCACTAAAGGAAAGCTTAG
>Ga0209510_1003039_pt1 | contig 16328 bp, 12 predicted proteins | sample BiotimSIPDNA_FD_185749 | JGI IMG/M metagenome (GOLD analysis project Ga0209510, IMG submission 185749) | Anaerobic biogas reactor microbial communites from Washington, USA - Biogas_R1 time_0 SIP DNA (SPAdes) (version 2) | ecosystem: Engineered > Bioreactor > Anaerobic > Unclassified | place... | reverse complement strand
GTAGGCGCCGCCGTTTTCGAGCAGTTCTTTCTTAGTGCTGGCCCAGGACTGGCGCAGGAGTTCGCCGATGCGCGTCTGTTCGATGAAGACGGTTTCGGTGAGACGCTGTCGAAACAGGTCCAAGGCTGTGGGGAAGTATTCCGCCAGGGAAGTCAGCGTGAAGACCAGGTAGGCGTCCGTATGGTCTGGTGCCTGGGGGTGGAAGCCGGTTTCGATGCTGGCGGAGACCGTAGCGCTGGCTGCCGCGAAGCGTTCGGCCACACGGTCGTAGGGCATTGTCGCCGTGCCAAGGCGATTGAAGAGATAGACAAAGGTCGCCAGGCCGGACAGTGTCGCCGGGGGGAAATCCCGGAGCGGGAACGCTAAATGAAAATACGCGATGCCGTTGCTGAAGGTGTCGACATTCAGCAGCGGGACGCCGCCCGGGGTGCCGACGACCGTGACTGGGAGTCGGCAGGGCTCGGACGGGATATCGTGGCGGCGCAGGCGTGGCAGCGTGGCCAGGTCTTCTGGCGTGTTGGGCAGCCCTTGGTGCTGTTGCAGTTCACGGGCTGCCTGGTCAAGTGCTGCCAGCTCTGCTGGGGCGAGGCGCTGTTTGTGGCGGGCCAGTTCAGCGGCCTCGGCTTGCTGTCGACGGAGGGCCACTCGGCGATCAGGAATGAGTTCCAAGGTGAGGCGGTGCGGGTTGCGGAGCAGGTGTTCGACCAGCAGTTTGTTGAGCCAGTCAGGCTCGGTGCGCAGTTTCTGGGCGACTTTGTCCAGGGTGTCGGCCCGGTCGAGGAAAAGCAGCGGGTCAGCGCCTAGGCACCAGGCGTCAAAGGTGTCTTCCATCAGATTCAGGGCGTGATCCTGGTCGATTTCGCGTTGTTCCAGCTGGTACTGTCGGAAGGCGGCGTCAACCTGCTCCTGGGAGAAACCTTGGCGGGCGATATCGGCGAGGCAGTCGTCAACCAGGCGGTCGATGTCAGCGAACCGTTTCGGGTCGCAGCCGTCAAGGCTGAGGCGGAACATGGCCTCTGGCGATTCGTTGTCGTAGCCGCTGGTCAGGAGATTGTCGGCCAGACCTGATTTAAGGATGGTTTTCCGCAGTGGCGCGGCTGCATTCCCGAGCAGGAGATAGTCCAGCAGGTCAAAGCCGGCATTGAGGACTGGGTCGAGCTGGTCGCTGAGGAAGAACGCTGTGGCCCAGGCTGCACTGCGGTTGCCTCGGCTGGGCTGGTCAAGGGCTGGCGCAAACGCCACCCGGGTTCGCCGGGGGGATGGCCATCGCTTTTGCCGCGGCCGCGCCAGTGCTTCTGCAGCGGGCACTGGCGCTGGCGTATCTGCCATTGGGGTATCGTCCAGCCGGGCGGCTACGAAGGCCAGCTTGTCAGCGGTGGGGATGTTGCCGTAGAAGAAGAGCTTAATCCGGGCTGGATGGTAGTGCTGCCGGTAAAAGTCGAGAAAAGCCTCGTAGGTGAGGGCGGTGATGGCTTCTGGGCGGCCGCCGGCATTGCGGGCGCGGGGGGTTTCTGGCAGGAGTCCGGCGTCGGTTTCCTGCCCGATGACGGCGTCGAGGTCGCTGGCTGCGGCGCGCATTTCATTAAGGACGATGCCGTTGCTGACTAGGGGCGATTGGAGGTCGCCGGGGCTGGCCAGTTCAAGGCGCCAGCCTTCTTGGAGGAAGCTGTCGCGGCTGAGGCGCGGCGCGAAGACAGCGTCCCAATAGACGGCGGCAAGGTTGAAGAAGTCAGCCGGAACCACGCTGGCGACTGGATAGGCCGTGTAGTCGTTGTAGGTCAGCGCGTTGATGAAGGTTGCCATGCTCGACTTGATCATCTCCATGAACGGATCCTTGACCGGATAGCGCTGGGAGCCGGCCAGCACTGCGTGCTCGAGGATATGGGCGACCCCGGTGTCGTCGTCCGGCCGGGTCGGAACCCCGAGCGCGAACATGTTTTCCGGATCATCGCATTCCAGGGAGAGGACTTCCAGGCCGCTGGCGTGGGCGAAGATTCGCGCCGTCGCCGCCAGCCCGGGCAAAGGGCGGCAGGCAATGGCGCGGAAACTGGAGGGATAATCGTGGCGGCAGGCGGGCATGGCAGGAAGGTCGCTGGATAGCGGCAAAGATAAAAAACAACCGTCTGCGGGAGAGATGCCGCAGACGGTTGACGAGCCAAAAAGCCTTGTCAGCGGAAAGAATTAAGCTTCCGTTTTCGGCGCTTCTGCTTCAGCCGGCGCTTCTGCTTCAGCCGGCGCTTCTGCTTCAGCCGGGGCTTCTGCTTCAGCCGGGGCTTCTGCTTCAGCCGGGGCAGCAGTTTCTGCTGCTGCTGTCGTTGTTTCGGGAGCTTGCTTTTTCGCTTCTTTTTTGACCTTGCTACGGGCGGCTGCGGTTGCGTCGTCCTCGACGAATTCGATCAGGCACATTTCCGCGGCGTCGCCGAGTCGGCGTCCGAGTTTGAGGATTCTGGTGTAGCCGCCTTGTCGTTCTTTGTATTTTGGGGCTATTTCGCTGAACAGCTTGCCGACCTTGTCGACCTGGTGCAGATCAGCGATAACGAGTCGGCGTGCATGCAGGGTGCCTTTTTTCGCCTGGGTCACCGCTTTATCGGCGACTCGGCGGATTTCCTTGGCTTTCACCAGGGTGGTAGTGATGCGTCCATGTTCAATCAGGCTGCAGACGGCATTGGCCAGCATGGCGCGGCGGTGTGCGGAGGTCCGGCCGATTTTGAAGGTATGCTTGCGGTGTCTCATCGGGTTTTATTCCTCTTTAGCCTGTTGTTCATTGGCAATCAGGCGGGTCAGTTCATCTTTCACGGCATCGGGCAGGACCATTTCCAGCTGCAATTCAAGGTCTGCCAGCTTTTGCTTGATTTCGGCCAGGGACTTCTTGCCGAAATTGCGGTATTTGAGCATTTGGCTTTCCGACTTCTCCACCAGTTCGCCGATGTACTGGATTTGGGCGGAAGCCAGGCAATTGGCGGCGCGCACCGACAGCTCCAGCACGCTGACGTTCATGAGCAGCTTCTCAAGCAGGTTCTTTTCCTCTTCGTTGAGTACGGCGGCTGGGGGCGGGGTGATCGCATCGGCCAGATCGCCGGCCATGAACACGCTCAAGTGCTCGCGCAGAATGGCGGCGGCCCGGTGCACAGCCTCTTTCGGATTGATGCGACCGTCAGTCCAGACTTCCAATTCAAGACGGTCGTATTCCGTGTGCTGGCCAACGCGGCAAGCCTGGACGTCGTAGCGGACGCGCTCAATCGGGCTGAACAGGCAGTCCACCGGAATGGTGCCGATCGGCTGGTCGTCGCGCTTGTTGTCTTCAGACGGGCGATAGCCGCGGCCGCGGTCGATTTCCAGCTCCATGCGCAGCGGGGTGTTTTTGTCCAGCGTGCAGATGAGCTGTTCTGGGTTGAGTACAACCGCGACGCCGTCGTCACGGATGTCGGCGCCGGTCACTGCGCCGGCTCGGTCAGCGTACAGCTCCAGGGTGCGGGGCAATTGGACGTCGCAGGAGAACTTCAACTTCTTGATGTTGAGGATGATCTCCATGACGTCTTCCATGACGTCGGGAATGGAGCTGAATTCATGGGCGACGCCGTCAATTTTGACGCTGGACACGGCGACCCCTTCCATAGAGGACATCAGGACGCGGCGCAGGGCGTTGCCCAGGGTATGGCCGAAGCCGTTGACCCAGGGCTCGGCGATGAACTTGGCGTAACGGTCGTTCGCTTCGACGACGACCAACGCATTGGGAAGCTCGAAACCTTCGATGCCAGGCATGTCGTTCTCCTTAAACTTAACTGTCCTTGCTTGCGGGCGGCAAGCTTAGGCGGGTGCTCAGCTTTCGGCGGAAGCCGCAATCATCAAAATGGCTGCGGCGGTCATTAGACCCGGCGGCGTTTTGGAGGACGGCAGCCGTTGTGGGGCAACGGGGTGATGTCTCTGAGAGAGGTGATCTCAAGCCCGGCAGAGGCAATGCCGCGGACGGCTGATTCGCGGCCAGCCCCCGGCCCTTTGATGCGGACTTCGACTTCGCGCAGCCCGTAGGTGGCCATGGCCTTCTTGGCCGCGTCAACCGCAATCAGCTGCGCGACGTAGGCCGTGCTTTTGCGCGAACCCTTGTAGCCGAGCTTGCCGCCGGTCGACCAGGCCAGGATGTTGCCTTGCTGGTCGGAAATAGACACGCGCGTGTTGTTGAAGGTGGAGTCGACATGGACAATGCCGCTCATCACCTGGCGGCCGCCTTTGATCTTCGGGCGCTTCGCCTCGGTGGCAGAGGCGGGCGCGGCGTCTGGCGCCGTCGCCTGTACTTCTGTGGTCTCATCAGTCATGAGTGTATAATCTCCCTGTCTGGGTGCTTGGTTCTGGAATCAACCTGAAAACGCTGTTTCAAGCAGCCTGCGAGAAGGATTATTTCGCGCTGCTGGCCTGCCTGCGCTCCGAACGGTCGCGGATGGCGCCGACGGTCTTTTTGCCGCCCTTGCGGGTACGGGCGTTGGTGCGCGTTCTCTGGCCATGAACCGGGAGATTGCGCCGGTGGCGGATGCCGCGGTACGAATTGATGGCGGTCAGCCGACGGATGTTCTGGGCGATTTGACGACGGAGGTCGCCCTCGACTGTGTAGCTGTCCTGGATGATTTGCAGAATGGCGGCGATGTTCGCCTCGGTCAGCTCACCGGCCTTGGTCATCGGATCAATTTGCGCCCGGCGACAAATCTCGTTGGCGCTGGTCGGCCCGATGCCGTAGATATACGTGAGCGCGACGTTGGTGTGCTTGTTGTTGGGAATGTCAATACCGAGAATTCTTGGCATGTTTGATTTCCTAAGCTTGCGGCTTTCCCTTCAGTCCTGCGATGCCACCGAAACCAGAAGAGGAGACAGGGGCGGCGGGACAGAACGGCGCATTAGCCCTGACGTTGTTTGTGGCGGGTGTTCTTGCAGATGACGCGGATGACGCCGGCGCGCTTGATGACCCGGCAATTGTTGCATATACGTTTGACTGACGCTCTGACTTTCATGGCGACCTTTGTTCCGGCTGCCCCTTCCGGCGGCGGCGCAGCAGGATGATGTGGTGAGGAAGGCAGGGTGGTGCAACGCATTGCGAGACAGAGCGGTGGAAGTGACGCGCAACACCGGGGGAAGTGGCCGGAAAAAGACGACACGACCCCCAAAGCCATGTACAAACGGAAGCTAATAATGTATCTCGTGTTTGACTTTATGCAAACAGCGAGTTGAAAAAAATCTCGCAGGGCCCGTTCAGCGGCGGCGGTAGGAGATGCGTCCTTTGGTGAGGTCGTAAGGGGACAGTTCGACGGTGACGTGGTCGCCGGGGAGGATGCGGATGAAGTGGAGGCGCATTTTGCCGCTGATGTGGGCGCGGACTTCGTATCCATTTTCTAAGGTGACGAGGAATTCGGTGTTGGGGAGCAGTTCTTTCACCACTCCGTCGATTTTTAGACAGTCTTTGGCCATGTCAGGATCTCCGGGTCGTTTTCCGTTATTAAAATTTGATGTTCGAAGTGTGCCGAAAGGGAACCGTCGGCGGTGCGCACGGTCCAGCCGTCTTTGCGGTCGACGGTGATTCGCCAAGTGCCTGCGTTGACCATCGGCTCAATGGCGAGGATCATGCCGGGCAGGAGTGCGGGCGATTTGCCTGGAACGCGGTAGTTGGGGACTTCCGGCGGCTCATGCATCTGGATGCCGCAGCCGTGCCCGACCATGTCGCGAACCACCTCGAAGCGGGCGGCTTTGACGATGCGTTCGACCGTGGCGCCGATGTCATTGAGGCAGTTTCCGGGGCGGGCTTTGTCGATGCCGGCTTGGAGAGCGTCAGCGGTCGTCTGCATCAGGCGCGCGGCCAGCTCCCCAGGTTGTCCGCCAGCGCAGACGGTGCGGGCGTTGTCGCCGACATAGCCGCCGATGGTGACGCCGACATCGAGGCTGACCAGGTCGCCGGCCGCGATGATGCGGTCGGGCCGGCCGATGCCATGCACGACTTCGTCGTTAAGGGAGACGCAGATGTGCCCGGGGTAGCCGCGATAGCCGAGGAAGGCACTTTTGCCGCCGGTTTCTCGGATGAAGCTTTCGGCGAGCATGTCAAGGTCAGCGGTGCTCATTCCCGGGGTGACGGCCTCGCACAGCCTGGCGAGGACAGTGGCGGAAGCCTGGGCGGCGATGCGGACGCCCTCGGCCTCGGCCGGAGAATAGAGATGGATTTTGCCGTTGACCATGATGCTGCTGGGGATATTTGTAATGGAAAGCGACGTGGAGGCTGGTTGTCAAGCCAGGGCGGTTTTCAGAGCCTGGTAGTTTTCGTTGGGGGCGACATCGCGGCTTTGCATGCGCACCAGATGTCCAGAAGCAGTGTAATAGGCGATGAGGGGGGCGGTTTGCGCATCGTAGACGTGGAGGCGTTCGATAGCCGTGGATTCGCTGTCATCAGACCTTTGGACGAGTTTGCTGCCGCAGCGGTCGCAGACGCCGTCCTTTGCGGGGCGTTGGGTATTGACGTTGAAGATGGCGCCGCAGGCCTGGTTGGAGCAGACGCGGCGCGAGGTCAGCCGGCTGATGAGCATGTCTCGGTCAGCTTCAATGAGCAGTACGGCCGCCAGGCGGTTGTTGGTTTCGGCCAGGATGCGGCTCAGCATGTCTGCCTGGGGAGTGGTGCGGGGGAACCCGTCCAGGAGGCAGCCCTTAGACTGGATGTCTTTCTGGGCCAGGCGGTTGGACACCATGGCCGCAACCACGTCGTCGGAGATCAGTTCACCTTTGGCAATCAGGTCTTTGACTTGCTTGCCAATTTCGGATTGCTTAGCCATCTCGTCCCGAAGAAGTTGTCCTGTAGAGACATGGATGACGCCGGTTTCGGCGCAGAACAAGTCTCCGAGGGTTCCTTTTCCGGCGCCGGGCGGGCCGAGGAAAACGTAGATGTCAGCCATGACGCACCTGTGTTGTGGTGGTTCGGTGATGGGAGTGGATTGTCGATACAGAAAGACCATCCTGAAGGGGGATGGTCTGCAATGAATTCAGGGCTGGCGCCTATTCTTTGTCCGAGGAGTCGTTGTCATCACCCTGGGTGATGACCACGCGTCCCTCCGCGACTTCAAGCAGGGCGATGTCAAGGCAGGAGCGTTCATCATTGGGCGGCGAGGGAACGAGACGGCGCCAGCCCTTGGCAAGCTGAGCCGCCCGTTTGGATACGCCGTTGATGAAAAGACGGACATCGTCAACCTTGGTGCGGGCGCGAGCAAGGTATTCTTCGTTCATGCGTGCCTCCTAAAGGAATTCCTTAATTGAAAAAGTTAAACAACTAATATAAAGTATAAGATTGTATTTGCAATGGGCAGAAATGGAAAAAGTTTTGCGGGCTTGGGAAAATTGTAATGCGTCAGTCATTGATACTCGGAGTTCCGGCGAGCTTCAGAGCGGGGCTTCCCGGATAGTGCGCTTGAGTGGACAGTGGACAATGGACCTAAGGGGACATTAATGGACGTTAGTAGACGATGGACTGTGGACAGAAGTGGACATTAGTGGAGAGTGGACGTGGACGGAAATGGACTTTAGTGGACTGAGGCGGAAGGCACGAGTCCCCCACAGGCCTTCAGCCGGCAAAAATCTATCATGCTTACAGTCATGCCCCCTTGCGCCGTAGGCGCTTAACCATGCTTAACCCCAGGCTTCAGCCTGGGGATAGACGTGCCCCAAAGCTGGTGCCTTGTAAAGGCACTACAGAAGACTGACGCATTACGAAAAATTCTCTCCGGCTCGCTTCTTGGCGTCAGCGCGGTTTATAGTATATTTTTTCTCTTATTGCGGTGGATTTTTCTCGCAGTTTGTGATTAGGAGGCATGCATGGCTGCGAAGCTGCGGATTGGCGTTGGTTTGTCAGGCGGGGTTGACAGCGCGGCAGCGGCGTTGCTGCTGTTGGAGAGCGGGTACGAGGTCATCGGCTTCACGATGCATTTGGTTGGCGCTGATGCGGTGGCAGCCCGGGCTGCTGCCGTGGCTGCGCGCTTAGGCATACCGCACCGGGCGCTGGATGTGCGCACCGAGTTTGAGGCTCTGGTTTTGCAGCCCTTTGTTGACGAATACGCTGTCGGCTTGACGCCTTGTCCGTGTGCGCGTTGCAATCTCGCCATGAAGTTCGGGGTGCTGTGGGAGCGGATGGCGTCGGCTGGCTGCGACCGCATTGCGACTGGCCATTATGCTCGGCGGGGGGAGCGGGACGGTCGCCTGTTTTTACGGCGCGGGGCAGACATCGCCAAGGATCAGAGTTATTTCTTAGCGCTTTTGGCCCAGTCCCAGCTGCAGAAGGCGATGTTTCCTCTGGGCGGTCTATTGAAGTCCGAGGCGCGGGCCAAAGTCCTGGCGCATGGGCTGGTTTCGGAAAGCGAAGGCGAAAGCCAGGATTTGTGCTTTTTGGCGGACGGTCATTTCGCCGACTTTGTCGCTGCGCGTCGCCCGGAATTGCGCGTAGGCGGCTGGATTGTCGATTTGGAGGGTCGCCGTTTAGGCCGGCACAGCGGTGCTTTTCAATATACTATTGGCCAGCGTCGCGGTTTAGGGCTTGGAGGCGGGCCGTGGTTTGTCGTGCGCACGGACTTGGCGCGCCGGGAAGTCGTTGTGGGGCGGGAGGCTGATTTGCAGAGCGCGACCGTCAATCTGTCGGGTGTGAACTGGCAGGCTGCGCCGCCGCCCATCAACGCGGAGCTGGCCGTGACTGCGCAGTTGCGGTACCAGATGCAGGCGCGTCCAGCCATTTTGCGTCATCTTGGGGAAGGGCGGGCGCAGTTGGAGTTTTCGGCGCCGGTCTTTGCCGTTGCTCCCGGGCAGTTGGCTGTAGCCTATTGCGGCGACGAGGTTGTCGCCGGCGGCTGGATTGTCCGGCCGTGACCACGGCAGCCTTGGCTGCCTGCGGTCAGGCTTTTTGACTGCGTTTGCGCAATTGGGCGATGATAGCGTTAAACTGCGGCGCCAGCCGTCCCGGATAGCGCACTTCAGTGGAGCTTGGTGGCCCGGGGAGCAAAAGTGCGTGTCTGCTATAGGCTTTTAGCCGGCGCAGGGGCGTCTTGGTTAAAGTCATATCGACTTGCTCTTCAGTGGCTTATCTTTGATTATCCCCAGGCTTGAGTCTGTAAGCGCCAAGTTTTTTCGATTTTTTTCATAATAAAGTTTGACAAAATATCAAACAAGGTGTATGCTGAAACCGGGATTTGGGCTTTTTGATATAGCGATGACTGTCGTGATCAGCGGGGGTGTCATGATGAGACAGAATTATCCCGCCTCTAAGACAAGAGTGCTGCGCGTCCTTGCCATTCCGACATGGCCGCTTCTAGCTGCATTGCTTTTTTCCCTCGCGCTTCCGCCCGTCATGGCGGAGTCCGCCGCCGTCACTCCCGCGGATATCGAACAATTATTCAAGGACAAGCAATTCACCCAGGCGCTGCCCACGCTTGAAGCCTGGAAGAAAGCCCCGCCCGATGGACTCAGCGAACGGCAGCGCCTGCTTCTGCTTGGCCGCTGCCTGCTGGGCCTGGAACGCCATTCCGAGGCCATGGAAGCGTTAAGCGTCTTGCAGGCCATCGCCCCGGACGCCCAGGACAACGCCGCCGTGGACTCCGTCAAGCTCCTTGGCGACGCACTGGCCGCGCTGGGTCGCCTTGACGAGGCCGCCGAGCAATGGCTCAAGGCGGCGGAGATGAAGCCGGCGGCCGACGTGGCGACGCTGATTCAGAAAAAGGCCAGCCGCTATTTTCACAACCGAATGGGGCTGGACGGCGTCGCCGACGCCCTTCTGCGCGCCCATGCGAAAGTTGCCGCCGCGCAAGCCGCTGCCGGGAACCCGGCCGGGGTCATCGCCGCAAACCGGCGACAGCTCAGCCTGGCCGTCGATTTCCCCGGCATGCGTGAAGCCGCAGTGCAGACCGCCGAACTGCTGCTCGCCGAGAAGCAGCCACGCGAGGCTTTCGCGCTTTTCCTCCGCGCCCTTGACACCGGCCTCGACCGCTGCTTCTCCACCACCGCCCGACTGCCGGAAAACCAGCGCCAGCTCAACCTGGTCGCCAAGCCGCCGCCGGCGAACCTCATCGAACGCGCACTGGACGGAATCAACCAGTGCCTTGCTTCACTCACTCCCAGCGCCGCCCTGCCGCCTGAAAAAGTCAAGACACTGAGCGCCGCCTGGTGCCAAGCCCTGGCCGCCACCTACCGCCCGAACATCGGCACGGCAGCGCCTTTCATCGCCTTGAGCAAGTCCGGGCTTCCTGAATCATGGCGCACCCTGTGCCGCTGGAAAGCGGCAAACGCCCTTTTGCGCGAAGGCGCTTTCCATGAAGCCCGCAAGCTCCTGGATGAATTGCCGGACTGCGGCCTGCCAACGGCAAGTTATTTCACCCACCGCCAGGGCATGGCCTGCATCGGCGAAGGGGACTTCCCGGCGGCAGCCGACTTCCTGCGCGCCGCCGCCGGGTCAGAGGACGCCGTTCTGGCCTCGCAAGCCCGCCTGGCCCTGGCGGAAGCGCTGGAAGCCCGGTTCAACTGGGACAACGCCGTCGGCGAATACAAGACGCTGGCATCATCCTCTCCGGTCCATTGGCACCGGCAAGAAGCCGCCTACGCCCTGAAGCGCATCGCCGAGTTGCGGCAACGGCCTCCTGCCGCCGACCGCGGCAAGCTGATTGCCCTATTGCGCGACGACCGTTCCACCCGCGGCTGCTGGCCTCTCGGCTACGGCATGGACTTCCATCTCCTCGCCGCCCAGAACTTCATCACCGACCGGAAAGGCGGGGCCGGCCCGGCCATGCCATGTCGCTTCCGCACCGCGGATCCGAAGGAAAAAAGCCGCCTGTGGGTCACTCGGCTGCGGGAGACGGACCCGGTGGCGCTGTGGAACCCGCACGAAAAAAGCCACACCTCCGCCAACCGCGACGACTATGGCGAGCAGTACCCGCTGGGGAATGGGCCGGACTTGCTCATGGCCTGCGACGTACCCGCCGGACGGCATGTTTTGGCTCTGTATTTCGCCAACGACTACAACTACTACGAATCGCAGCGGGCCTACACGGTCTCCGTGACGGATGCAGGCGGGCGGCTGCTCTGCCTGGCGCCCGTCCGCAACTTCGGCGGCGGACTCTACAAGCGCTTCGCCGTCCAGGGGCCAATTCGGCTGGAATTCCGCATCTGGCGGAACATGAGCATCAATGTCATTCTCTCCGGCGTGTTCCTGGATGGAATTATTCCTCCAAGGGAAGTCCCGAAAATGCTGCATGCAAATCCTTCAGCTCCACTTGCGGCAGTCATGGATGAGTACCGCAGGTTGCGCCGAGCAGCGGTGAAGGAATCCCTCGCTGTCGCCAACTCGCCGACAATGGCGGATTTCGTGCAAAAGCTGTCCAGCCTGTCGACGCCCCCCTGCGCCGCCTCGGATAGCCGCCCCGCCTTGCTGTACATGCTTGCAGAATCCCAGCGTTTCGCCGGCTATGCCCGGAGCGGCAGCACGAGCTTCGAGCAAATGCTGAGTGCGTTGGCTGATGAAGCCAAGAAGGATGGACGTCCGGAAGCCCTTGCCTCGCTGGCACGGCAGCTGGTTTCGGACTTCGCTCCCGGAAACGCGAGCCAGCAGGCCTTGCCACAGGTATCGCTGTATTCATTCTCCACTCACCCCTTGCTGAAATTATGGCGACATTATCTTGATGTCGCCGTAGACACATATAGAGACCAGCCAGTGCGCTTGCAAAGCCTTCTCCGGGAAAAACTTTTCAGCAACGAGGATTATATTTTCACCGACGTCAAGGCCATCATATTTGAAAAATACTTGGAATTATTTCCGGATAACGCCAAGGCCTGGGATATGCTGCATTACGCGGGATTGCTCGCCGACAGGCGCGGCGAATATCAAAATGCCCTGCACTATTACCAAGCGGCCCTGGCTGAAAGACCGCCTGGATTGGCGCTGGCGAGGGTTCTGCACGATTGCCTCGCCCTGCAAGTAAAGACCGGGTCTCGCCCGGAGGAAGTGCGCGCCACCTGGGATAGGCTGGCAGGCATCGAAAAAACGCCGGAGGCAGACCAGCTGCTCAAGTCTGGCAAGCTATGGCTGGTACGGTCATATCTAAACAGAGGGGAATGCGAATAGGCACGGTTGCTCCTGAAGTGCCATGAAGGGAAATTCGGCAATGACTCCCAGACATTGAGGATGGCGGCATGTTGCGAGCAAATTGACGATCTGAATTCCAAGCGCAAACGCAACTAATCACAACCAAAGACAGGGGGACGACATGCGAGAAAAAAATGGAATGGAAGGTTGGGCGGGGTGCTTATCCTTGTCTTCCTTGCGGCTCGCCTTTCAGCGGGCATCAGCGCCAGTGTGTCTCTTGCCGGCCCGGGCGAGCACTTCATCGAAACATTACCGACCCCTCCGCATGCCCGCTACTATACATATTTAGCCAGCGGGAGTTATGCACTGACCATCGACATTGAACAGGAAGTGCAGGACGGCGACGCTTCCGTATCAGAGGAATATTCATGGGAGTACCCGGGCCAATGTGACGCTGGGGGCGGCAGCCAGGACAGCTTCGTTTGCATTTGCTTCAACTGGAACGAGGTTCCCGGAGGAACTATCTCGGTGACCTATACGGCCACCGTGACCTATGCCGACGGCACGTCGAGTTCGGCTTCAGCCTCGGCCTCCATCGATGCCGTCTTTCCTGTATGGGAAACGGGAAGCGCCATTTCCTGCGAAGGCATCACTGCCCCGGTCTCGGGCGCCCGTGTCGCCATGGGGGAGGAAGTCAACTGCTCGATCAGCCCGGCAGCCGACAACGACACCCGCATCGGGGCGACGATTGACACTGCCAGGCCGGACGCCTTTTCAGCATCAGGCGCCTACTCCTGGTCGGCAAGCGCAGGAAGCTTCAAGGACGGTTGCAGCACCGGCCTGTCCGTCACCTGGATCGCCCCCAGCGCAAGCGGCGAAGCAACCATTACCGGCGCCGCTGCGGATGATGCCGTCATCCCGGACGGCGAAGGCGGGACAAGGGATGATTCCGACTATACCGATACTGCGTCGGTCATCGTGGTGAAAATCGACCGCCTGGAGTGCGAAGACGTAACATCAACAACCAATAACCCAGGCAACAATGAAACCGTTTACCTGCCAGTCGGATTCAACGACGGGACGGTGACAGTCAATGCCTTCCCCGATCCCGAGGGAGAATGGCCTAATGGAAAACCTGCATGGTCCGGCGATATCCAGTCCAGCAGCGGCAGCACCGCTACGGTAGATACAACCACGCCAGGAATAAAAACCGTTGCCGCCGAGTGCGGAAACATCATAAAGATAAAAATTTGCGTTTTGGAGGTTGACTTGGATGTGGACTCCAATAATGATGGTATAATCAACGACACCGACGATTCACTGGAAGCTAACGCCCCAGGGAAACTCGTTTATCTGAACCACGACGATGACAACATGAATGATGTTGAAGACAAGACGGAAAACAGCACGGCTGTGACCAATGAGAATGACTTGCAGCCGATGAATCTCTCCTTTGCACCCCCGACGCTCTCTGTCGGAAAGATTATCCTTAGTGCAACAAGTGGGGCATCGTATATCCAAGTATGGAAGAGTGCTACAAAAGGCACAGCCGCCGATAAAGTTGCTCTGCCAAAGACATGGACACTGGGTACCGATACAGTTCCGAGCACGCTCTATGTTGAAGGGAGCGATACTGGCGATGTTACACTCAAGCTTGCCTATGAAGTCAACTCTTCCGAGATTTGTAAGGATGAAGTCAAAATGGGCGTCGTGAAAATTGACTTCAAAGAGAGAAGCGACACGAAGTATGGCTATGATGACGGAACCGTTGATGATAATCCTGTACCAACGTCGGCTGATAATCCGCCGCAGAAGTATGACTGGGTTAGTATTGACAAGAATATGAAAACAACCGATGTGGATGTGGAGATTACCCCGCCAGCTTATGCGCAATACGTCCATTTTGTTGCGAGTGATACGGAAAAAGCAACGTGTGTGCCGACGCAGGCTTCCTCCAGCCCACAGAAATTGACACTTACAGGAAAGGGGATAGGCAAATCTTATATTCAAACTCGTTTGGGTACAACCTCAGGGGCGGAGGGCGTGCGGCTGAACGTGGCATGTTATCAATTGGCAGAGATCAAGGCGGACTTCTACAAGGTTAAGACGACGACGGGGCTTGTTCCTGATGCCACGACTGCGGCAGAGCTTGAAAGCGGTGCTAATGAGTATATGAAACGTGGCGTTAGTGAACTGGAACTGACAGATAAGGGAACCTCGACCATAGATTACGATGATGACAACAATTCGATGCTGGATATAGACACAACTGTTACGGGCGGTGGAAGTGAATGGAACAAGATTGAGACTGGTCTCAATGCATCTCAAACTGGTTTAAAACTCCTTCATGTTAAAGCATTATGCGTAAAGATTGGTTCAACGTGGATTAATGCCTCGGGGCTGGCTTATGATGATTGGCTCATTGTGACCGATGCTTCATTAAGCAAGAAAAGAACTGTTGCACATGAAATGCTCCATATACTAGATCTCAAAGATGTTGGCCCAGATGGAAACAATACAGCCAATATCATGTACTATCGCAGTAGCAAGACGAAATATTTTGTGGGATATTTTAAGGTGGAGCGTGTCCAGACAGGAAGTGGAACATCCTATAATCCCGAGCAGCACGAGTCACAATGGGATGCTATTCAAAGACCTGATTGACTAACATTGACTGATAAGGAGGTTTGATCAATGAAAATATTTTGCCGAAATTGTTTTTTTCCCCTAATTTGCATGCTTTTGAACGTTGTCAATGCCCAGCCAGACAAGGTGGCTGAGGTTATGAAACGCCTGAATGAAGGACTTAATCAACCTTTGGAGGTTCAGGATTACACAAATGGCATTGAGAGTGCTATTGCTTTTTTGGAGCATATTGATTCTTTACAATCAGAGGCGGGTCGATCAAAAATTGTTCGCTTTTCAGCAGAATTATTTTACAAATCAAAAGTGCAGAATAGCCATCTGAGCGCCAAGGAAGTTGATACATTTATTTCCCTGATGGTTTCGTTGATGGAAACAGATACTTCATATCGTGTACGGTCTGAAGCCGCTAGACGTTTGCGGGAGGTCGCGTCGCCAAAACTCGTTGATCGCCATCATTCCTCTGTTCTTAATGCTTATGAAAAGCACAAAGATTTGGAGATTCTTCTCCTTTATGCCTCATTGCCATCCTGTCAGCCAGAAAAAGCTGTCAAGATGGCTCGTGCGGTCAAGACAAAGAGCATGGGGGGAGCATGTATGATAAATTCCATTCTGGCAAGGTTCGGTGATCAAAGCGCAATAGACGCTTTGATAGCAAAAGCAGAGAATACCTCCAAAATTGGTGGTCTGAGCCTTTCTAACTTGCTTAGTGCTTTGGCATTTACTCATTCCGATAAAATCAAAAGATTTCTTGTAAAGGGACTTCGATCTGAGGACTATATAACTTTGACAGGCGGGAGCAAGATTCCTCGAAGAAATTGCTATGCAAAAGCATTGGCTCTGATGAATATGCACAATGAAAAGTTTCCTGTAAAGAATAAGTACGGTTCTTTTAGCGCTGATGACTTGGACCGAATTGAGCAGTGGTATGCTGGTGAACTGGGCATGAATATTCCGCGCGCGCCACGCAAAGAAATGCCTGAAATACCAAGTTTTGAGCCAATAGCGAAATAATGGTCATGGGGCTGACTGCCGGGTTGTCTGAAAGCCAGCCTGCTGCGATCCAAATTTGCTTCAACTGGAACGAGGTTCCAGAGGGAACTATCTCGGTGACCTAATACGGCCACCGTGACCTATGCTGACGGCACGTCGAGTTCGGCTTCAGCCTCGGCCTCCATTGATGCCGTCTTTCCTGTATTACAAACCCAGGCGCCTGACCACGTCACGGTATAGCCTGGCACAGCGTAAGCGTCCATTCAGGACACCTCACGGGGTCTGAAACACTGATTATATTACATGGCAGTTCCACCATTAACCCAACTTCCCCCAAAATAACCTTTTTCCAAGTAGGAATACGCAGGGGAAATTGTAGCAACTAATTTTCTAATTTTTTTGACTTTATTTTCTTGACATTGTTTAGATTAGAGTTATATTATGTAGCATTATGTTTGTACAAACGTCCAAAACAACGATAAACGGCAAGACCTACGAATGCAAAACGGTTCGCGAGAGCTACCGCACCGACAAGGGCCCCCGCAGCCGCACCGTCTGCAATATCAGCAAGCTGCCTGCCCATGTTCAGGACCTCATCTGCGCAGCTTTGAAAAAT
>Ga0209510_1003034_pt1 | contig 16338 bp, 10 predicted proteins | sample BiotimSIPDNA_FD_185749 | JGI IMG/M metagenome (GOLD analysis project Ga0209510, IMG submission 185749) | Anaerobic biogas reactor microbial communites from Washington, USA - Biogas_R1 time_0 SIP DNA (SPAdes) (version 2) | ecosystem: Engineered > Bioreactor > Anaerobic > Unclassified | place... | reverse complement strand
CATCGTGGATCGCGTAGGTGGCGGTGACTCCTTCATGGGAGGTCTGATCTACGGGTTGCTCACCTACAAGGATGATGACCAGCAGGCACTCGACTTCGCAGTGGCAGCCTCCTGTCTGAAACACACAGTTTACGGAGACTTTAACCTGGTTACCGCCCCAGAGGTAGAGACCCTGATGAAGGGCGACGGCTCCGGACGGGTCGTAAGATGATTCGAGGATCCACTGTCTTCTGACTTACCAACCGATATATACCCAAATAGAAACTGCTTAAAGCTTATCGCTTACAGCTAATAGCTAATTATCATGTCGAGATTTTCAAGACTCAAAGTATATCAGACAATCGAGGAAACCGGTATCGTTCCCGTATTCTACCATCCCGATGCGGAGCTTGCCAAGAAAGTGGTGAAAGCTTGTTATGAAGGGGGTATCCGCGCCTTCGAGTTTACCAACCGGGGCGACTTCGCTCATGAGGTGTTCACCGAACTGGTAAAATGGGCCCACAAGGAGTGTCCAGAAATGATTCTCGGTATCGGCTCCATCGTGGATGCACCTACCGCTGCGCTCTACATCCAACTAGGAGCCAGCTTCGTAGTGGGACCGCTGCTCAACCCCGATATCTTCAAGGTGTGCAACCGCCGGCAGATCGCCTACTCGCCCGGTTGTGCCACCACCAGTGAGATCGGCCTGGCACAGGAGCTGGGAGCCGAGATCGTGAAAGTGTTCCCCGGCGGCAACGTGGGGGGCCCCTCCTTCGTGAAGAATATCAAGGGACCGATGCCCTGGAGCAAGATTATGGTCACTGGTGGTGTAGAACCCACGGAAGAGAACCTTTCTGCATGGTTCAAAGCGGGTGTCACTGCCGTGGGAATGGGCTCCAACCTCTTCCCAAAAGAGGTGATCAAAGCAGGCGAATGGGAAAAAATATCAGAGCTTTGCCGTGAAGGGCTGGCTATTATCCGAAACAATAGATAATCATTCACTTAATATCAGAAAACAAACATGAGTAATCTACAAACAGGAAAGATGACAAATCATCGCTGGACCATCGTGGTGATGCTTTTTATGGCCACCACAGTGAACTATCTCGACCGGCAGGTGCTATCACTGACATGGGCCGACTTTATTGCTCCGGAATTCCATTGGACAAATAGTGACTATGGAACCATCACCGGGCTCTTCTCCATTTTTTATGCAGTATCGATGCTCTTCGCCGGAAAATTCATCGACTGGATGGATACCAAGAAAGGGTTTCTCTGGGCAATCGGTGTCTGGTCGTTCGGTGCAATCATGCACGCCTTCTGCGGCATCTTAACTTCTGGCATCACCGCTGGTGAGTGGACCATGAGCTTCGAAGGTGCCCGTGAAGCAATCGGTACTGTTGGCGATGTGTCGCTGGTAGTTTCAGTGAGTGTCACCCTCTTCGTGTTTGCACGACTGGTACTGGCCATCGGTGAGGCTGGCAACTTCCCAGCCGCCATTAAAGCTACTGCCGAATACTTTCCAAAGAAAGACAGAGCCTATGCCACCAGTATTTTCAACTCGGGAGCACAGATTGGAGCCCTACTGGCACCTCTCACCATCCCATTCATTGCTAAGGCGTGGGGCTGGGAGATGGCTTTCATCGTAATTGGTGCCCTCGGCTTCATCTGGATGGGCTTCTGGATCTTTATCTACCACAAACCCGAACATAACAAGAAGGTGAACGCCCTCGAGTTGGAATACATCAACCAGGATGATGCTACTGATGCGATAGAGGGAAGGGTGAAAGCCGATGGTAATGCCGGTAAGAAGGTATCCTTCAAAAAAGCATTCAAATATAAACAGACCTGGTCGTTCGCGGTGGGCAAGTTTCTCACCGACGGTGTGTGGTGGTTCCTGCTCTTCTGGATACCGGCATACCTCAGCTCTGTCTATGGGCTTGACTCCACAGAGAGTGCACCTCATGTCTTCGTGGTCTATGCCATCTCAATGATCTCGGTCTTCGCTGCCGGCTACTTCCCTGCCTACTACATGGAGAAGAAAAAGATGGACCCCTACCAGGGACGTATGCGGGCGATGTTGCTCTTTGCCTTCTTCCCCTTGCTGATCCTCTTTGCCCAACCATTGGGAGGTGTATCGGTATGGCTACCAGTGATCATCATCGGTATCGCTGCCGCCGCTCACCAGTCCTGGTCAGCCAATATCTTTACCACCGTGAGTGATATGTTCCCGAAACATGCGGTGGGCACCATCACCGGTATCGGTGGTATGGCCGGCGGTGTGGGCTCTTTCTTCATCAACAAGAGCTCCGGTGTACTTTTCGACCATGCAGCGAATACCAACATGAAATTCATGGGTTATGAAGGGATTGAATCAGGCTACTTCATCATCTTCATCTTCTGTGCCATCGCTTATCTGCTGGGATGGACCATCATGAAGTCACTGGTGCCGAAGTATCAGCTTATCACAGATATGTAATCCAATCACATTGTGACGCCACCTCAGGGTGGTGGGTGACAAAGAGAGCTGAACGTCCGTTCAGCTCTCTTTTCATTTTATAGATGAACTGCTTCTCTGTATCCGAGACAAGTGCCGAGGTGGTTTCATCAAGCAATAGGATCATGCTCGGGTTGAGGAGCGAGCGGGCAAGGGTGATGCGTTATTGAGATGAGTGATTGAAAAACTATTCTTCTTAAAACGAGTATTTTAATTCCTAAAATGTAAATAAAAAAGGTGTTGTTTCCTGAAAAATTCCTATTTTTACTAAATATTGACGGAGAACCTACTATGGGATATTTTATCTTTACCCTGTTACCGCTGTTTGTGGTACTCTTTTGGTTAATTCTGTTCCTGCTCGACGGACAAAAAGAGAGCGCCAAGCGTTTCCTGACGTTGTTTCTTTGTGTCGTTCTGGTCAATTATATCGCACACTGGTTCTATTTCAATCACAATTACAGGGTATACAGGGTATTGGACAGCATATGGGTTTTTACCTCTCTTTCGGTTTATCCTCTTTATTACTACTATCTCCGTTTGCTTACCACCGATACCAGAGTAAATAAGCGATGCGTATGGATACTGTTTCCGGCCATCCTGCTTTCCCTATTCTCAGCCGTTCTCTATCAGATAATGAGTCCTGAAGAAATCGACCTGTTTATTCAGGAGATTCTCTATCACAATCGTGAAATGCACAGCACCTACCCGTTGCCGGTCAAACTGCAGTTAGTCCGTATACATCTTTTCAGGTATATTTTTGTAGTACAGGTTGTGGTGGTGGTATTCTACGGAATACGTATGATTAACCGATTCAATGATAAGGTGCGGACTTACTATTCTAACGTACAAAACAAGGAGCTGAAGAATTTGAGATTGTTACTCCTCTTCCTGGTCTTCACCTCTGTAGTATCACTGATCTCCAACCTGATCGGAAAGGATTTTTTCACTGTTCATCCTTATCTTTTGGCAGTTCCCTCCATCACCCATTCCTTGGCTCTTTTTGGGATTAGCTATGCCGGGTATCATCAGCTTTTCTCCATCCGTGAGCTTACCAGGGAGGTGAATGAGGGGTGTGAAAGTGAAATCAAAAGGGAGGATGAGATGGGTAATGTATCGAAAGGATTGAATGGCAAGGAGTATGACCAGCTTTATAGTAGCCTAGAGCTATTGATGCAACAGGAGAAAATCTATCTAAACCCCGAACTACGGCTAAACGAACTGGCAAGTATGCTTGGTACCAACAGGTCCTATGTTTCGCGATTGATACACAACCGACGTAACCTCAACTTCTGTGACTACGTGAATGACTACCGCATTGAACATGCAAAAAATTTACTTACATCATCCGACGGAGATATTTTGCCTATCGAGGAGGTGGCTCTCAAATCCGGTTTTACCAGCAACAGTACCTTTTATCGGATATTTTCCGTCAAAGAGGGTATTTCACCCTCCCGATACAGAAAATTGCATATGTAGTAGTCCCAATATACTGTAATCACGGTGTGTAAGCTCCTGACGGTGATTCATTGTGACTTCTAAGGGAATTTCGTGTCAGCTTACCCCACGGTTTAAGGAGGTCCTCAGTCCATTTTCCTTCGGCCGAAGCGCGGGGCAGCAGCATGGAGCAAGTCTCATTCTTGTCGGAAACCGACCAAGCTACCCAGCTGATCTTGCGACTCTCCATCCAATCTACATAGGTATTCCACTCTTCTACACCCAGGCGTCCATCGCCGTTAGCTTCCGAACCGCCACATTCGGATACAAAAATTGGGATTCCAGCAGCGATGGCAGCGTCGGTGCGTTCGCGCAGCCATGACTCATGGGTAGCAGCATAGAAGTGCATTGTATACATGATGTTGCTCACATTTTGAATGGGATCGGCAGCCACTAGGTGCAGATCCTGGTCCCAATGAGGACTTCCCACCAAAATGATATTGTCGGGATCAATGGCTCTAATCACCTCTATTACCTCTTCCGAGTAAGCTTTCACCTCTTCCCATTCGAAGTAGTCGGGTTCGTTCCAAATCTCATAGATCACGTTTGAGTACTCACCATATTTCCCAGCCATCTCTGCAAAAAAAGCTTTAGCCTCTTTTGTATATTTCTTGTGGGCATGGAAGTCGATGATCACATAGATGCCATTGTCGATTGCAGCCTCGATCACAGGCGTGATGCACTGCAGGGCAAACTCAGGATTCTCACGGTAGTTGTCCTCTATCTCCAGTCCCATGGCGGCGCGTACCACAGTGCACTTCCAATCCTCCTTGAGCCACTTCACAGCCCCCTCGTTATAGAAGCGGGGCCAGAGGTTATGCCACCCGAGACTGGCGCCACGCAGTACCAACGGTTCACCTTTCTCGTTGCTAAGTTGTGTGCCAATTACCTGCAAATGTCCGTTGCGTGCCACCACTGAGGAATCGGCTTCCTCACCGGTGTTGTATGCTTTTTGTCCGCTACCGCAGGAAATGACTGCCGACAGCAATAACAACAATGTATAAATCAAACCGTTACTCTTCATGACTATGAATATTAAATGATTAAACTTCCGCTTATTCTTAATTTTGGAGCAAATAGAGTTAAAGATGGGATCTAACTTGTATTGAATCAAACATCCTTATTGATCCGCTCAATCAACTCCAGACACATTCTTCCATTGTGATAGGGACATTTCCAGAAGCCGGCCTTGTCGTTCACCCGGTCCTGCTCACCCTCCGGCGACACCGACCAGTACCACTCACCATTATCTTCGTCAACCAGATGCTGTTTGATGAATTGCCAGCTGTTACAGGTTTTGTTGAGCCACTCCTCTTCTCCCGACAGCTGCCAGGCATTGAAGAAGCCAACCACCGCCTCCGCTTGTGGCCACCAGTCACACCGATTGTCACGATGTCCAGTTGCCCAATTCCGTTCGTTAATCAATGCACCATGCTCATTCATTCCCTCCACAGCAGCATCGGCAATGCGAAGTGTGACCGGCTTCAGCTTCAAGAGCAATGCCTCGTCGCCCAATACCAGGGCAGCTTCCTCCAGTAGCCAGGAGGCTTCGATGTCATGACCGTAGGAGTGGAGAGTCGATTTGCAACACCACTCCTCATCGAAAAAGAGATTGAGGTGACCACTAACAGGATCGATTATCTTTTCAAGGAAGAGATCGATCAGGTTATTCAGTTGACGTGCCAGATGGTTATCTTTCCAAACGCGGTAGAGGTTGCTGTAGGCCTCCAGGATATGGAGGTGGGTATTCATCGTCTTTTTCTCGTTCGCATCCTTCTCGCTCAACCGCAGGTCCTCCAGCAACACCCAATCGCGACTGTATGCTTCAAAGTAACCGTTACAATCTCCGTCGAAGCTATATTTCTCAATGAGCCGGAACAATTCTATCGCCATCTCAAGTGCCTCCTCGTCGCCACTCGCCCGGTGGTACTCCGTGAGCGCATAGATAAAGAATGCCTGGCTGTAGATCTGCTTCTTATCATCTGCAGGCGTGCCTTCGGCATGCAACATCCAATAAGTTCCGCCAAACTGATCATCGAAAAAATGTGAAAAGATATACTCTTTTGTCCGCTTTGCCTCGGCAAGGTACTCCTCCGAATGCAATCTCACTGCAGCTGAAGAGAAGGTCCAAAGAATGCGGGCGTGGAGGATGCCTCCCTTTGGTGCATCCGCCACCAGCTGGTTCTCTCCCGACATCCGTCCGTAGTAGCCTCCTCGCTCATTGTCCTTCATCTTGTTTAACCAGAAGGGGAGAATATTGCTGTTCAACTCATCCGAGAGTTCTTTCTTCAACAGATTCTGATTCATTTATTCTTGATCGCTTAAAGTGTTACCTCCACCTTGCATTCACTACCGGGAGGCTGGATTGGAATCATGTTGTCTGAAAGAAGCTTACCATTCAAGGTGATTGCTTTCACTCCTTTCATCTTCTTTTCAGGGTTCCTCACAGTGATATGGTAAGTTGAATCCCTGAATTTTCGTGTCACATGAAAGTGTTCCCATTCCGGTGGAATGCAGGGGTCAATGATCAGGCCATCGTAAGTGGTCCTGATACCGAGAATATACTGTGAGATGGTGTAGAAATTCCAGGCTGCCGTACCGGTAAGCCAGGAGTTCTTGGCCTCTCCGGGCCGGAAGGCATCCTTACCGGCAATCATCTGGGCATAGACATAGGGCTCCACCTTGTGCAAGTCGCTGATCGCCTCGCTATAGGAGGGACAGATCTTACGGAAATATTCCCAGGCACGGTCTCCCCGTCCCAGCACCGTTTCGCCGATGATGACCCAGGGGTTGTTGTGACAGAAGATGCCCGCGTTCTCCTTGTAACCAGGGGGATAGCTTGATATCTCGCCATATTCAATATAATATCTTGTGTAGGGAGGGTTGTTGAGCACGATGCCATGCTCGCAGTCGAGCCGCTCCTTCACCGCGTCGAGTGCCTTCTCTGTCATCCCCTCCTCCTGTCCGATGCCGGCCATGCTGCACCAGCCGTTGGACTCGATAAAGATCTGTCCTTCGATATTTTCCTTCGACCCTATCTTGTGACCATTATAGTCATAGGCACGCAGAAACCACTCACCATCCCAGCCATGTTGTTTGACTGTTTCCACCATCCTGTTCACGTGATGCAGCGCCCGTGCTGCCTCCTCGTTCTTGCCCAGCCTGTTGCATAGCTCTACGTAATCACGCCCACTGACCACGAAGAGGCCGGCGATCATTAGACTCTCCGCCTGTGATCCCTCGCTCCTGTTCTCGGTGGTCTGAAAGCTCTCGTTGGGGTCGTCGGAGAAGCAGTTGAGGTTGAGACAGTCATTCCAGTCGGCACGCCCGATCAGGGGCAGACCGTGGGGTCCCAGGTGATTGATCACATGATCGAATGAAACGGTCAGATGGTCGAAGAGCGGCACCTCGGTGCCCGACTCGTTGTCGAAGGGTACGGACTGGTCCAGTATCGCGAAGTCACCCGTCTCCTTTACATAAGCGGTTGTACCGAGGATCAGCCAGAGCGGGTCATCGTTAAAGCCGCCCCCAATCTCATTGTTTCCTTTCTTGGTGAGGGGCTGGTACTGGTGGTAGCAGGAGCCATCGGGGAACTGCGTAGAGGCGATGTCGATGATCCTCTCGCGGGCCCGTTCGGGGATCTGATGCACGAAACCGAGCAGGTCCTGGTTGGAGTCACGAAAACCCATCCCGCGCCCGATGCCACTCTCGAAGTAGGATGCCGAACGGGAGAAGCAGAAGGTGATCATGCACTGGTACTGATTCCAGATATTCACCATCCTGTCCAGCTTCTCCTCCCCTGTCTTCACCCGGAAGTTACCCAACAGTTGATCCCAGTAGGTACGTAATACGGCAAAAGCGTTGTCCACCTTCTCAACGCTGTCGAAACGGGCGATCATCTCCTGCGCTTTGCGCTTGTTGAGGGCACCCCCGTTGTCCCATTTCTCCTGCGGATCGTTCTCCGCGTAACCGAACAGGAAGATCAGCTCCCGGCTCTCACCCGGTTCCAGCTCAATCTCGAGGCAATGTGATGCGATGGGCGACCAGCCATGCGCCACGCTGTTGCGGGGCTTTCCTTCCATCACCGCTTGTGGTTCATCGAAGCCGTTGTAGAGGCCAAAGAACGATTCACGGTCAGTATCAAAACCATCAATGGGTTGGTTAACAGAGTAGAAGGCGTAATGGTTGCGGCGTTCCCGGTACTCTGTTTTGTGGTAGATTACCGACCCTTCCACCTCCACCTCGCCGGTGGAGAAGTTACGCTGGAAATTCTCCATGTCGGTAGCGGCATTCCATAGCGCCCACTCCAGAAAGGAAAAGATTTGCAATCTCTTCACTCCGCTCCCCTGGTTGGTCAGCGTCAGCTTATGTACCTCTCCGTGGGTCTGCAGGGGGACAAAAAAGAGCAACTCCGCCTTCACACCGTTGTGCACACCCGTGAGGGTGGTGTATCCCATTCCGTGACGGCACTCGTAGCTCTCCAACTCTGTTTTGCAGGGTTTCCAACCGGGGTTCCATATAGTCTCCCCCTCCCGGATGTAGAAGTAACGGCCACCGCTGTCCGTCGGCACATTGTTGTAGCGGTAGCGGGTGAGGCGGCGGAACTTCGCATCCTTATAGAAGGCATACCCGCCTGCCGTGTTGGAGATCAGACCAAAGAAATCCTCGTTACCCAGGTAGTTAATCCAGGGCCAGGGGGTGCGGGGATTGTTGATCACATACTCACGGCGTTCATCGTCGAAGAAACCATATTGCATGATTCGATTCGTTTGTCGTTGTGATGAAAAAATTAATCCAGTTTTGCTGCTGCTCTTTTCTCTTCCAGCAGCTCGTAGTTCTCCTTCACCTTCTTGTCGGAGAGCGGGTAGAAGTACATCCCGATGAATGCCAACAGACAGCAGACAGCCGGCAGCAGCGAGATCATAAATCGTTCACCCCATATTGTTTCCGCACTCTGCTGCAACGCGTCGGGCACATACTTGAAGTAAGCCAGCATCCAGCCGCTCAGGGCGGCACCGATGGCCCATCCCAGCTTCTGAGACATGGATGAGGAGGAGAAGATGAGGCCACTGGCGCGGCGACCAGTAGTCAGTTCCTGATGGTCCACAATATCAGAAAACATTGACCAGAGCAGGGGCAATACATAACCGGCGAAGATCGAGATGCTGAACTGCAGGATCAGAATCCAGGAAATGTTGTTGGGGATATAAAAGAAAGCGGTACTCAGGATACCCGCCATCAGGATGGCGATCATATAGGTTCTCCGCTTCCCAAAACGTGTCGAGAGAGAAGGAGCCAGCATCACCCCAAGCAGGTTGGCGGCCTGGCCCACCAGAAAATAGATGGTGGTCATGTCCCAGCCGGTACCGGCCATGCGATAACCGGCCTGCACGTAGTCGCGGAAGTAGTAAATGGCCACACTGTCGCGGATGGCATTGAAGAGCAGCGCCGCCAGTCCCGTGGCCACCAGGATCCACCAGGGCGCGTTCCTGAAGAGGTTCTTCAGATCCTGCTTCACCGAGGCGTTTTCCTCACTTTCTATCTGCACCACCCGCTCTTTGGTCCAGGAGAAGCAGAGCAGGAAGAGCACCACACAGATCACACCGATGGCGCCAACCCCCATCACCCACCCCACCGGGTTGGTGCTTACAGAAGTCTCTGCCACGGCTGTTGTCACAGCTGCGACATCGCCACCGAAGTTTTTCGCGAAGAAGTCGATCAGCGGCTGCAGCAGCATGAAGGTGACGAAGCTGCCAATAAAGGCGAAGGCCATGCGGTAGGAGGAGAGTGTGTTCCGATCGCGCGGGTCGGACGAGATGACTGCCAACAGGGAGGCGTAGGGTACATTGACCAACGTATAGACAAGCATCATCAGAGAGTAGGTGAGATAGGCGTAAACCAGCTTACCGGTCTGTCCGAAGTCAGGCACATAGAAGGTGATGACACCCATCACCGCAAAGGGAAAAGCGAACCAGATAAGGTAGGGACGATATTTCCCCCAGCGTGTTTTGGTACGGTCGCTCATGATGCCTACCAGTAGGTCGGTGAGTGAATCCCAGAGCCGGGCTACCAGGAACATGGTGCCGGCAGCGGCGGCTGTGATGCCGAACACGTCGGTATAGAAAAAGAGGGAGTACATCCCGAAGATCTTCCAGAACATGGAAGAGGCTGCATCGCCTAAGCCGTAGCCAATTTTTTCCTTTAAGGTGATCATGTTGTCTGTTTTTCATTTTACGGGTGAAGCAGCACCCGCAGTTAATCTAACTTTTTGAGGATTTCCAGGTTTCGCTCAATCTGCTTTGTGAGTGCCCTGACCGACGCACCCGAGGTGAGTCCGTCTGCAGGAGTGTGGAGGCAGTAATCCACCAACCGTTCCACGGTGGTGGTGGCCACATGCATCCTCGTGTCAGAGGAGGCGTAATAGATGTAAAGGAAGCCGTCCTCATCGGCGATCCAGCCGTTACTGAAGAGCACGTTGGAGACATCCCCCACCCGCTCCTCACCCTCGGGTGCCATAAAGTAACCACCCGGGGAGGCAATCAGCTTCGAGGGGTCATCGAGGGAAGTCATATACAAATATAACACATATCTCAGACCTGCGGCACATCCTCTCACACCGTGTGCCAGGTGAAGCCACCCTTCTGGTGTCCTGATGGGTGCCGGTCCTTCACCGTTCTTCACCTCCTTGATGGTGTGATAATAGCGGCGGTCCACAATCTTCTCTTCCTTCACCACGGCATTGGTCATGTCATCGATGAGTGCCCAACCGATTCCCTGGCCATTGCCGGCATCGATGAAACCGTCCTGGGGACGAGTGTAGAGTGCATACCTGCCATCCACGAACTCGGGATGAAGCACCACGTTGCGCTGCTGGCTGCTGGAGACCAGGTCGGGCAGGCGCTCCCAAGTGATCATATCCTTCGTACGGACGATACCGGCTGCTGCCTTCGCCCGTGAGAGGTCACCCGCGGGGGCAGTCTCATCGTAACGCTCAACGCAGAAGATGCCATAGATCCATCCATCCTCATGGGCGGTGAGTCGCATGTCATACATGTTGGTAGCGGGATCATCCGTCTCGGGTATCACCACCGGGTAATTCCAAAAGCGGAAGTTGTCGATGCCATTGGGGCTCTCGGCGATGGCGAAGAAGGACTTGCGGTCGGCACCCTCCACGCGCACCATCAGCAGGTAGCGACCGTTCCACTTGATGGCGCCGGCGTTCATGGCGGCATTCATGCCGATGCGCTCCATCAGCAGTGGGTTGGCCTCCTCATTGAAGTCGTACCGCCAATAGAGGGGGGTATGGGCAGCGGTGAGCACCGGGTAGCGATAGCGGCTGTACCAGCCGTTACCACCCTCCATCGGTTCATTCTTGCGGGTGAGGAGAGACTCATGCTCCTTCATCATCTCTCTGATCTGTTGCTTATATAACTTCATTGTTGTTGCTCTTTTGTTGTTATTGATAGAGGTTGAGAATATCTTTGCTGAAAAGGGTTTTAGGATGTTCATAGAAGGTGACGAAATCGTCAGCCGAAAGCTGTCCCGGGTAGGGGGCATAGTAGTGGTCGGGCCGCTCGCGGGCGTTGCGCCACACCAAGACGTAGCTCACCGGGTAGCGCTCCAGCACCGGGAAGAGCACTGTCGTCCACCAGTCGACAATCGGTATCGCCTCCAACCCCGTCTCGGTGAGGGCTATAGGCTTGTTCCGTTTCGCACCCTCCTTCGTCAAAAAGGAAAGGATGATGTCGAGCGAGGCGACATAGGCCTCCACCCCCTGCTCGTTGTTGCGGTGGTAGCCATCCAGTCCAAGGAGGTCCACAAGATCATCACCTGGATAACGCTCCATGTAGATCTCACCAGGACCCTGGAGGTCGGGTGAGTAGGCATAGAGCAGGTTGTCCACACCCGCACCGTCGAAGTGGCTGCGGGTCATCTCCCAGAGGGCGGTATATTCCTCCACGCTGCAGAGATCCTTGCCCCACCAGAACCAGCTACCTGTATGCTCATGCCAGGGACGGAAGAGCACCGGTACCTTTGTACCTTCCTCGGTGATGAGTGAGTTGAAGAAGGCGGCAGCCCTGTCGAGCCAGTCGATGAAGAGATCATGCTTCTCCCCTCCCGGCAGGATGGCAGCCACCACGTCGTCACGGCTCACATCCCAGGAGTGGCCACCGGTGAGCGGGTTGTCGGCATGCCAACTGACGGTGATCATTCCACCCCGCTTGTAGTGCCGGATCATCTCTTCCCGAATGATGGCAAAAGCGACATTGTCGATGTTCTTTTCGCTGTCGAGTTCAATCTTCCCGATGTCGAAGCCCATCACTGCAGGATAATCGCCCGTAACGCTTTGTACGTCTGAACGGCCACTGTCGCCCTCCCAGGTAACACCGTAGAGCGGATCATCCTGGTGGCCAAACATAAATCCTTCTTCCGCGACTTCTTTCAAGTTGAGTAACAGATTTTCTGTCTCCGCGGTACGCTGCAATTGACTTTCCTCACCTCCACTATCTCCGGAGGATCTGTTTTCTACACAGGATGATACGGCTAGCAGTGTGGCTGACAGCAATAAACCCGTGATTATAGTTCTTTTCTTCATATGCATCTCTTATTTCAGGTCAGGTAACTCATCGCGTGTAAGCACGTAGGGCTGTGCCAGGGCATCTTCCCACCAGGCGATAGAGGCATGTTCATGTGTCTTCAGCTGGAATGCATCACTGCCGGGATTGAGGGTGCGCTCATAATCGTACCAGGGTACAAACCAGAGCCATCTGGCACCGGTGTTCCACTGCGCCGAAATGTTTGCCACGCTTCCGCACTCGCTGAGGGCGACCGGCTTGCCGGGATAACGGCTCTGCAGTGTGGTGAATTGGCTCTTGATCGTCGAGGCAGCTTGTTCATCATATATATCCCTTCCTACCATATCCACATAGTCATCACCGGGGTACCAGTCAGGATCAATCACCTGCGAGGTCCAGACCCAGATCAGGTTGTCCAGTCCGTGGTAGTGCGTCATCCGGTCGAACATCAGCCTCCAGAGCTTTTTAAAAGGCTCCGGTCCGCCGCCGCCCCACCAGAACCAGGCGGTGCCTCCCGTGTAGACACCGGTGTTGCCGGCCGCTTCATGCAATGGGCGCCACACTACCGGTATATTCTTCTCCTTCAATAATTTTAAATAGCCGGACAGCTTGTCGATATCGGCGATCATCCGCTTGTACTCATCCGAGTCGGGATCATCGATCTTCTTCACATCGAAACGTGTTTCATCCGTTCCACTTCCCCACATAACAGTAAGCTCTTTACCGCTGTTATCGGGTACGTTCCAGTGCCACATTGCAAAGACCAAACCACCATTGTTCCACCACTCCTCGGCCACAGTGGTGTTGCCATAATCGATCCAGTTGGCGGGTGAATGCTGTAAATGAATATAGTCGAAGCAATTGATTGCCGGCCACTTGCCGGTGTGATGTTGTACCCACTCCGCCTCATGGATGTTCCACGCCACATTGGCCATAGTCCCCGAGAGGGTTGCCATGCCTTCTTTTTCTTTCAGGAACTGCAACAGCTTCTGCGCCTGTGGTGAGAGACCCTCACGCGGGGGTGCAGGCGTGCGGGTTTTGAAGGTAATCCTGATCTCAGAGGGGTTGAACAGTCCTGTGGGACCTTTCACCGTATATGCCGGAAGCAGTAGTGTGTAGTCAATGGCAGCCAGCAGAGGTGGCACCCTCATCTTTAGTTCTCCCTCCAATCCTCGCCAGAGATTGGTAACCTGTTCTCCGTTAAGCGTGATCAGCGATGAAGGTGCAAGGGTCACGTTCATGTTGAAGCGAAGTGTGATCTCTGTGATCCCTTCCGCCACATCTGTCTCTCCGTTGGCAGGATCACTGGAGACCAACTGTGGCGGCTCACCCGCAGGCGGTTCCTCTCCGCCTTCCGAGCAGGAAAACAGCAACAGCAGCGTAAGCAATTGCAATAGCAATTGGCGGTAATGTGGAGCAATTCTATTTGATCTCTTCATCAAACTTGTCTTATCATCTTCATAAACAGGAAGATCATTCACTGAATCCATCTTCTTACTGGTAGCTGGTAATGTTCTTTTCACCGGTGATCACCTTCCCTTCCACCGTGGTAGTAAAGAGGTTGGTCAGTTCATCCTCGCTCAACACCGTTTCGGGATTAAAATCGTGAGAAACCATATACTGCAGCAGTGCGCGCCGGTATTGTCTCCCTTCGGGTTTGTCGGCGATCGCCTCCAGGTCGCATAGGTTCACCAGCAGCTTCCCTTCGCCGGAGCGTACCTCAAGGAGCAGGCCCAGCTTGTGGTTGCGTTCGATGTTGTCGATCACCTGAATCAACGGCTTGTACTCGTGGGGTGTCCGGTCCAGGATGAGGGGTCGTGCATGCTTCAAAATGATCCACCATTGCCAGTTGCTGTGCATCTCGGTGGGGAACTCTCGGAAAAGGGGGTGCGCAGGATTGGTCAATATGGAGAGGGTACCGGGTGATACCTCGCGTCCCACGCTCTCCGAAATGCCCTTGAACATCGCATAGTTCCAATAATCGGGAGTAAACGAACCCCCCACTGAATTTCCGGCTATCGCAGCATGGTCGGGGGAGTACAACACCTTCCTGCCCTGCTTCAACAACGCCAGTGCATGTTGTAGCGAAGTTGTTTGTTCAATTTCAGGATATGTCGGTTCCTCCTTCTCGGGGTAGACCCACAGCGGGTAACGATTGATGTGTGACCCTGCCTCCAGCACCAATAGAAGTTGCACGGCACGATCGACCGACTGCAATGAGGCGTTGATCCTGCCCACCTCTGTCAGTGAGCCCTGAGCCACTTCCACACCGGAGATCGTTCCGGAGGCCAGTACTCCTTCGCAGTCCCCGTCACGAAGACTCCATCTTATCTCCTCACCTCTGATCGGTTCAGCAGACCAATTGCTGATCAACAACCGTGCTGTGAGAGTGTCTCCGTTACTCCAGCAGTAACGGGGCATCACCGCCAATGGAACGATGCGGTCAGAAAACTCGCGGAACGCTTCGGGAGTGATTGCACCCTTGCTATCCATGAATGCATCCAGCAGTCCGACATAGGCACTTCCCTGACCGGGATAATCCTGCAGGTCGAGCAGTTGGAATCCCCCGAAGCCGGGTGTACGAAGGCACATCTCGATATCCGCCTTGTAGCAGAGGGCTGCAAAACGACCAGTGACACGGTGAAAATCGGCGGACTGATCGGCCATCCCCTTCTCCAGTAGGCGCTGCCGGAAGATCTCCATGTTATAGGGGTACAACACCCCTTTGTATTTCCTAATCTCATCGTAGTCGGGGTATACCTGGAATTGACCGTTCTCATGGCTGATAACCGGCACACCGCTCGCTTCCACAGCCTTGTTGAAGGTGCGCTCCGTGGAGGGATAGGTGCCGTTCAGGTATCCCCCCTCCATCGCATCGGCAAATGAGAAGGTAGACCTGGCGTGCATCGAATAGTCGTCAGAACCCACCTGGCCTCCCACCCTACAGGCAACGAAGTAATCCTCACCTGACTGAGGTCCCGCCGTGCCCAGGAAATTGTTGGATCCATAGGCGTAGAGGCGGCGGTTGTCACCACCCCTGAACCTCTCCACCAGCCGGCGCATACAATCGATGTCACCACCCAGCTCGTTGCCCAGGGCCATCATCACGAATGAGGGATTGTTTCCGTACACGTTGAGCAGCTCCTCCCCCTCCTGTATCAGGAAGCGGTTGAGCGAATGATTTGCTGCATCCATCGTACCCCAGTAGGGCAGTTCGGCCTGGATGTAGATTCCCTCCTCGTTGGCAGCCTCAAAAGCGGCCTGGGGGGGTGTCCAGGAATGAAAACGGTAGTGGTTGATCCCATACTCCTTTGCAATACGCATCTGCCTCTTCCACTCCTCTTTCTCCATGGGAGGATAGCCGGTGAGGGGGAAGACTGCGGCATCGTTCTTTCCTCTTAAAAAAGTCTTCAACGAATTGATACGGAATTGGGTACCTTCGGTTGTAAAGTGACGCAACCCAATGTCAAGTGTATACACATCTTTCCTGTCGCGGAATGAGAGCTCGAAATGCACTTTGTAAAGTGCCGGATCGAACTCGCTCCACAGGAGCTGCTCCTTGCCGGTATCGATCTTGAAATTGCAGCTGTTGTTCCCTTTCACGAGGTTCAGCGTAACCCTCTGTTCGGGAATTGAACCGCGTCTGTCGGTGTTCCAGGCATCACCGCGCACGATGAGTTGCGCCTCTCCGCTTTCGGGCGAACAGATCAGTGCCTTGACCTGTGCCGTGCGCGATGTGATATCGGGATAGAGCTGCAGCGCTTCGATCAGGAGCCCCTCGTTGGCTTCCAG
>Ga0209510_1003033_pt1 | contig 16344 bp, 15 predicted proteins | sample BiotimSIPDNA_FD_185749 | JGI IMG/M metagenome (GOLD analysis project Ga0209510, IMG submission 185749) | Anaerobic biogas reactor microbial communites from Washington, USA - Biogas_R1 time_0 SIP DNA (SPAdes) (version 2) | ecosystem: Engineered > Bioreactor > Anaerobic > Unclassified | place... | reverse complement strand
CATGCTGCGCCTGGCGATGAACGCAGTCACCGGTTTTTCGATCTTTCCGCTGCAGATGCTCACAACTGCCGGCGCCTTCCTGGTCGGATTGAGCCTGCTGCTGCTCTTGATTTATCTCTGCCTGGCGGCATTTGGCAAAATTGACCTCACTTACGTTTTGGCAGCCTGGCTGACTATGATCTTTTTGGCAGGCGTTTTGCTCATTGGCATGGGCGTTCTCGGTGAATACATAGGGCGCATCTACGATGAAGCCAAAGGTCGCCCGCTTTACATCGTTGCAGAAGGTCCCGACACAGCCCTTGACCCCACCCGGCTCGATCGGGAAACAGAAAAATAAGAACCCAGAGGAACTTAATTATGACGAAAATCGATTTGACCATCATGCAAGACCGGCTCGAACACACGCTCCAGCGGGTGCGCGAACGCAAGATCATCATCCCGACCCTGGCGCAGCAGCTCGACCCGACTCTTATCCCAGCAGACATCCAGAACCGTCTTAAGGAGATCGGACTTTGGGACCTGCACCCGCTCAACCTCTTCCGCATCACCTGGCACAACGAGCCCAAGCCCTTTGGCGGTTTGTTTGGGGATGCCAACTACCTCGAGTTCCCCTCCAGCTTCACCGGTACCAAGGCAAAAATTGTTGCCTTGGTCGGCAAGTGGTTCCCATGCGGCGTTCATAAAGTTGGAGCGGCTTTTGGCTGCCTGGTCCCGCGCCTGATTACCGGTCAGTTTGACCCGACCACCCAAAAAGCGGTCTGGCCCTCCACCGGCAACTACTGCCGCGGTGGCGCTTACGACTCCTACCTGCTTGCTTGTAAGTCTGTCGCCATTCTGCCCGAAGGCATGAGCCGTGAGCGCTTCGAGTGGCTGCAAAACATCGCCGATGAGGTGATTGCCACGCCCGGCACGGAATCGAACGTCAAAGAGATTTTTGACAAGTGCTGGGAGCTGCGCCGCAGCGGTGAGGACCTGATGATCTTCAACCAGTTCGAAGAATTCGGCAATTATCTCTGGCACTACCTGATCACAGGCAACGCCATGGAGCAGGTCGCGCGGAAATTCCTCGGTGAGAAAGGTCAGGTCGCCGGATTCGTGTCCGCGACAGGTTCAGCCGGAACGATCGCGGCAGGCGATTACCTGAAACAAAAATTCCCTGGAATGAAAATTGTCGCAAGTGAAGCTCTGCAGTGCCCTACCCTGCTCAATAACGGCTTCGGCGCCCACCGCATTGAAGGCATCGGCGACAAGCACGTTCCTTGGATCCACAACGTCCGCAATACCGACTTCGTTACCGCCATCGATGACAACGCCGTGGTCTTTCTTGCGCGCCTTTTCAATGAGCCGGCAGGCAAGCAGCATCTCATTGATTCCGGTTTCAACGCGGATTTTGTCAACCAGCTCGACCTGCTCGGCTTCTCGAGCATCTCGAACCTGCTCAGCGCGATCAAATTCGCCAAGTATAACGAACTGAACGAGAATGACGTCGTTTTGACGGTGCTTACCGACTCGATGGAGCTTTATCAGAGCCGCCTGACCGAGATGCAGGAGGAATTCGGCGATTATCGTAAGGAAAACGCCATTGCCGATGAAGCCCGCTACCTGCAGGCAGTCACCACCGACAACATCGAAGAGCTTGGTTACCGCGAGCGCCAACGCATCCACAACCTGAAGTACTACACTTGGGTGGAACAGCAAGGGCGCACCTATCAGGAGATTATGGATCAGTGGTACGACCCTGACTACTGGCTCGAAATCCAGGCTCAGCAGCCTGAAATCGATGCCCTGATCGATGAGTTCAACCATAAGGCAAAGGTTGAGCTCTAAAGGAGCTATTTGAGCGCGCTTGATGCCATTGACGCTACCAGCCTGGTGCTGGTAGCAATTATTCCCAATAAGAGGGACTTTGAGATTGCCCGCCTCCTTGGCTGGTATCGCATCCCGCTGAAAAACGCCCCAAAAGTGATCGCTGTCGATTACCTCGCGCTCTACCAAACCGGCAGTTTTGGGAGCAGTGAGCGCTGGCAAATCCGCTGGCTTGCTCCAATCGTTGGGCACGAGCTCACCACGCGCGCGCAGCTCTTTCGCGACCAACCCGACCACCCAAGGGCAAACGAGGAGTATTTCAAGCTCCAGTTGGGCAGTTTAATTGAACTGCCCGAACCCATCCCCGCGGGAAGCTGGAAACGGGTCACTTTTTTCTATACAACTATCCGCCATATAAAAGCAGCCAAAACCTTGAGCGATTTGCCCGTGCACGACCAGGAACGCCTGGTTCTATGGGCTGCGCTGCGCGAGCGTGCTGCCCGCGGCGAAAGCTATCTGGCATCTCCGCTGCCGGAAATTCCCCTCGACCCTGCTCTGCTGGCGCTGCTCAGCGGGATCGCTGTGACAAAGAAATGAGGTTTTTATGAAAACGCTCATCAAAAATGGCATCGTCATCACCGCCGAAATCACCCGAAAAGCCGACGTGCTCGTGGAGGGTGAAATCATCCGCAGCGTGGAAGAAAACATCCAGGACCCCGATGCGGAGCTTATTGACGCCAGCGGGATGCTCGTACTGCCTGGCGGCGTGGACCCGCACGTGCATCTGGAACTGCCCATGATGGGCACCATCTCAGCCGATGACCACTATACCGGCGGGAAGGCTGCCGCCTTTGGCGGTACGACAACGATGATCGATTTCGTCTCCCAGGAACCGGTCAGCCTGGCAGAGAACATTGCCCGCCATCGCGCAATGGCAGATCCCAAAACCAGCATCGACTACAGCGTTCACATGAACATCACCCATTTCGACGAGCAGGTAGAGGAAGAACTTCCCGACCTGCCCCGAATGGGCGTCACAAGCCTGAAGGTCTTCACCGCTTACAACGGGCGCTTGCGGCTGGATGACGGCAGTATCTTCAAGGTCATGCGCATCGGCGGGAAGCATAACCTGCTCACGATGGTGCATGCCGAAAATGGTGACGTGATCGACATTCTGGTCGCCGAAGCCCTCGCTTCCGGCAAGACCGCTCCGGTATTCCATGCCCTCACACGCCCCGCCTGGGGCGAGGTGGAAGCCAGCCTGCGGGCTGCCGCCCTGGCAGCCCAGGCAGACGCGCCTGTCTACCTTGTGCACATGAACGTTGCCGGTGAAGTAGACCAGTTGGAATATGCCCGTTCGCGGGGCATTCATGCGATGGGCGAAACATGCCCGCAGTATCTTTTCTTCACCGAAGACGATCTCCGAAAGCCTGACGGCGCCAAGTGGATCTGCTCGCCGCCTATGCGCAAAGCCGTGGACCATGAAAGCCTCTGGCGCGGTCTCCAGGATGGCACTATTCAGACCCTCGCGACTGACCACTGTCCCTTCTTCTTTGACGGCAGAACGCCCATTTCCTTTGAAGGGCGCGAAGTTGCCATCCCGGGGAAGGAGCTTGGAGGCACTGACTTCACCCTGATCCCCAACGGACTACCCGGGATTGCTGACAGGCTGCCGGTTTTTTGGACCCATGCTGTCAACTCCGGTCGCATCAGTCCCAACCGCTTCGTGGAGCTGACCGCCGCCAACCCCGCCCGCATTTTTGGGCTTTACCCGAAAAAAGGCACCATAGCGGTCGGTTCCGACGCGGATATCGCCCTCTGGGACCCGCAGAAGGAACTGGACTACGGTCTGGCTTGGGCGCACCACCGCACGGATTACAACCTCTATGAGGGCTGGAAACTTCGCGGTTACCCCGTCAGGGTCTTCTTGCGCGGGAAAATGATCGTGGATGGAGAGACCTGGCTTGGCAAAGCCGGTGAGGGTCGCTTCATCCACCGCCAGGCAGGCGAGATAATCTAACGCACGGCTTAGTTGATCGTATGATCATTTTTGGCATACTTGGCTTACTGTTGTTACCTGCGATCGCTCTGACCATCAGTCAGGCGATTAAGCCAAGTTTTGCGCGTTCCTGGTTCATTGCCATCGCCGGGGCATCGTTAGCCTGGCTCGGCGCCTTTTTCCTGCGGCTATACCTGCCGATGGAAGTAGAATTGGTCCGCTGGCAGCCCGAATCGCTTTATCACACAGCTATTGGTTTGCGGGTCGACTACACCAACTGGCACTACCTGGTCGCAATCCTGGCGCTTTGCGTTGCCGTAATCCTGACCGATTCCAGCCGTCTCTCCTCAAACACCAGCCCGGCTTCCTGGGCTGCCATCCTGGCGCTGACAGATCTAAACCTGATTTCGGTCATGTCACGGGACCCCCTTACGATGGCTGTCATCTGGGCAATCACCGACCTGGTGGAATTGTTTTATCTCCTGATTACGCTGCCCAGCCCTGACACGAAAGGCAAAATTGCGACCCTTTACGGCGTCAGACTCATCAGCACTTTCGTTTTGGTTGCTGCCACCGCGATGGGTTGGCAGGTTACAGCCGGGTTGGACTTTACCCAAATCCCACCGACCGCCAGCTTGCTCTTCCTGATCGCCGCAGGCTTGCGGCTCGGCGTTCTGCCGCTTAACTTCCCAATGCAGCAAACGCTCGAGCTCAAGCCCGGAACCGAATTGCTTTTGCGTTTTTCGCCGGTGGTTTCCGCCCTGGTGCTCATCGCCCATTTGCCCCCTGAGATCCTGGTTCTCAATCAAAGTCTGGTTTCCATCATCAGCACATTGACCGTTTTGGCTGCCCTGTACGCTTCTGCCATGTGGCTCACCCGCGCCAACGCCAACGAAGGCAGACCCTACTGGATCGTGGCGCTTTCAGCCTTCGCCCTGCGATGTGCGCTGAACAGTCAGCCGGAACACAGCTACGTTTGGGGAATGGCTCTGCTGCTCAGCGGCGGAGTCTTGTTTTTATTTGATCCGCCAATCCGCCGTATCCGCTTCATACCACTGCTTGGGCTGCTTGGCTTGCTGGGTCTCCCTTACACACTGGCTGCATCCGGTTGGAGTGCGCTGCTCGGCGATGGGGTCAACGCGGCTGGCATCGCGATGATTCTTTGCCACGCGATGCTCGTCGGCGGGTATCTTCGCTATATCCTCGAGGCAAACAGCACGGTCACGGGGCTCGAAAAATACGCCCGCATCACCTACCCGTTGGGTTTGATTCTCCTGATCCAGGCGATGCTTGTATTGAACCTCGCAGGTTGGTACGATGCCAGATTAATGGAAACATGGTGGGGCAGTGTTGCCAGTTTAGGCTTGGTGCTGTTTGGGGCACTCCTGACAAACCGTCTTGGGATCCGCCTGACAAGCCAGGAAATTAAGGAAAAAATTCCCTTTTACCGCCTCTGGGAAAGGATCTTGAGTGTTTTACGCGACATCTTCAGCCTTGACTGGCTCTACGCCAGCGCACGGTGGCTCTTTGCCCTCCTGGAGAAAGCCAGCGCGTTCCTGAGGCTGATACTTGAAGGCGAAGCTGGCATGCTTTGGTCCTTCCTCTTCTTGTTGATCATGGCAATTTTGATTTACACACAGGTCGGACAGCTATGAGTTTTGAAACGTTGCGGATCATCGCCGCGGTCATTCTGCTGCTCTGCGCTGCCGTCAACCTGGTCAGGCGTCACTGGGTCCTGAATGTCGCTGTCCTGGCGTTGCAGTATGTTTGCGTATTCCTGATCATCCTCGAAGTACGCACACCGCTTCTGGCAGCCATTAAATTGATTGTCGGATTAATGGTCAGCCTGATGATCTACCAGATTTTGCGCTCTTCGGGTCTGATCGATTCATTGTTTTCGCGCCAGCGCCTCACCTCAGGGGAGGTTTTTCGCGGCACGATTGCCCTGCTGCTCGTGCTGATCAGTCACCTGGCGGCTCCCAAAGTCAAACTCTCGATCTTTCCGCAAAGCAGTGAGTTGCTGCTGACTGCCAGCATGGGTTTGATGCTCTTTGGCTTATTCCAGATGGGGACCATCACGGAACCGCTCTATTTGGTGATCGGCATGCTCACCTTCCTCTCCGGCTTCGAATTGCTCTACGCCAGCCTGGAGTTTTCCCGCGTGCTCGAAGCGCTCTTCACCGCCATTAACCTCCTTCTGGCGCTGGTAGGCAGTTTCTTCATCGTCAAGGACGTCGAAAGCAGGGCAGGATGAACCTGATGAGCACTCCCACGATCTGGATTTTCCTGCCGATCGCGGTCAGCATCCTGCTGATGGCGGTACACCGACTTCACAAGCTCTCGGTTTGGATCGCTGCTCTTTCAAGCCTGCTTTTTGCTGCAGCAGCATTCATTTTTCCGCAGGATCTCGACTTTTCCATGTTTGGTCGTCATTTCCATTTTGACAGCACGTTCATGATCCTCAACCGGTCGCTGATCCTCTCAGCCAGCCAGCTCCGCTTCGTTTCCTTGCTCTACTTTTTCTCTTTCCTGTGGAATCTGACAGGTCTGCAGTTTTCAACCAGCCGCTGGTTCCCAACCATCTCGCTGGCAATCACAGCCCTGTGGGTCAGCGCCTTGGCAGTGGAACCCTTCCTGTACGCAGCTGCGATCGTGGAACTGATTGTTCTGATCAGCACACTGCTGATTACTCCCCGCGGCGAGCCAGCCAGCAGCGGCGTTTTGCGCTACCTGGTCACACAGACGATTGCCCTGCCTTTTATTCTCCTCAGCGGGTGGATGGTGGCGGGGATCGAATCCGCACCCATAGCCAGTGCGCTGGTCTTGCGCGGAACCATCCTGATCCTGATCGGCTTCGCGCTTTGGTTGGCGGTTTTCCCCTTCCACACTTTCTTACCAATGCTCGCCGGGAAGTCCCATCCGTTGGTTTTCGGCTTCGTTTTCCTCATGCAGCAAAGCAGTCTCTGGGTCTTTTTGCTCAAGTTCCTCGACCAGTTCGCCTGGCTGCGGAACCTGGAGGGGATCTTTCCGGCTCTGCAATGGATCGGGGTCCTTACTTTGCTGGCTGGTGGGATCCTTGCATCTTTGCAGTCCAAGGTCAACCGCATTCTGGCTTACCTTGTGATGACCGAAACGGGCTGCGCGCTGCTGGGAATTGGATTGATCGCGCAAGGCGGCGGAGCATTCCTGGCTCTCAGCTTCCTGCCCAGGGCGCTCGCCTACTGGCAGTGGTCCTACACTCTAAGTTCCATTCAAAAGATCGCGCCGGAGGTGGATGGAAGTTTTGATTCCCTGCGCGGTTTATTCCGCAGGCTTCCCTTCCACAGCGCCTCCCTGATTCTCAGCATGCTAAGCCTGCTCGGTTTGCCCGCTTTTGGGATTTTCCCCGCGAAGCGGATGCTGTGGAACATTGGCGCTGGTCTCACCTTGCCTTATACTCCCCTGCTCTCCCTGGCAGTCGCTGGCATGTCGCTTTTCATTCTGCGCCTCCTGCGCGCGCTGGTCACACCTGAACCGAATACTCCTTCCTCTTCGCTTTTGATTCAGAGAGAAGAGCCTGCATGGCAGATCATCTTATTATGTGCGCTTACCTTGTTTTCATTATTGATGGGAATTTTTCCACATCTTTTCCTCAATCCTTTTATGGAAACATTAGGGGCTTTTTCCGAACTCATGCCCCCCAATTAGGATGACAGGACCGCCGAGCATTGTATAATACATCAGCATCCGCTTCGAGGTGAACTATGGACGATTATTCTAGAATTGAACAACTTGAAAAACGTATCGAGTGGCTTGATAACGAACGGCGTAACGACAAGACGAATCTCGCCTCTCTGCAAAACCGTCTGACGAATTTGGAGAGTGAGAATCTCAACTTGCGCAAGCAGATCAAAGAACTTGAAATGCTGATTACGAAGAACAGCAATCAGATCGCAACCCTGGATAAATACGAAAACCGTATCGACCGGCTGAACATTGATTTAAGCAAGCAAATTCGCGATGTCAACGAACGGGCTGACCTCAACTTGAACGAGTCGATCAAACGCATCAAGCTCGAGATTGAAGCGACGCGCAAATCCATCGCTGAAATATATTCAGTGACCGAAGAACTTGAAAATGTTCGGACGGAAATGCGCACCTACAAAGCGGAAGATGCCCGTCTTTCCCGCCTGATCGAGGAACTGAAGGAAAAGATTCAGGAAGTCAGCCGTTTCGATGAAGACTATCGCCGATCCCTGCATCTGCTGGAAGAAAACCGGCGCCAGGAAGCCAAACGCCTGACAGATCTGCAGGGGGAAGTGGCGTCTGTGCGTAAACGCCTGGAAGAAACGCGCAGCCGTTTCGACAGCTTTACGGATAGTTTCCGCATTCTCGACACGCGTATTGCTGAATTGCAGACCTTCGAGAAAGACCGCAAGCAAGCCCAATCCGTTTTCATCGAAAAAGTCAACCATTCACTGATAGAAAAGGATAAAACCTTCGCAATTTGGGAAAAACGTTTCAGCGAGCTTGACGATGTAAACCTCAATTTGAAAAATAAGATGGGCGATCTGGAAGCCGCTCGTCAGGCTGTCGCCAAAATCGTCAGCAGCGCCGATGAGGTCACGCAGCGCATTGAACGCCGAATCAACGAAATCACCGAATTCCAGAGGCTGAACGATGAACGCTTCCGTCAGGAATGGACCGTCTTCAAATCGGATGACGTCAAACGCTGGACAAATTACATGCTCTCACAGGAAGAACAAAGCCGCGAAAACGAGCGGCAATTCAAAGAACTGGCAGCCCAATACCAGGAACTGAACGACCTGACGGATTCCCTGCGCAGCCAGCTTGACCTCCTGAGCAAAAGCACCTTGCGCCATGTGCAGTCCATTCTGATGGCATACCAGGACTCCATCCAGGATATCGCGCCTTCCCTCGATCATTAAGACGGGCAACCATGCACATCATAGGAACCGCCGGGCACGTTGATCATGGAAAATCAACGCTGATTGCTGCCCTGACGGGCACCAACCCTGACCGCCTGAAGGAAGAGATCGCCCGCGAGATGACCATTGACCTTGGTTTCGCGTCCATGGCTCTGCCGGGAGGTGAAACCATCGGGATTATCGATGTGCCGGGACACCGCGACTTCGTCGGCAATATGCTTTCCGGCATAGGCGGGATCGATGCTGTGCTTCTCGTGATCGCTGCCAACGAAGGCGTCAGCGCCCAAACGCGCGAACACCTTGCCATTCTGGACCTGTTGGAAATCAGGCGCGGCTTGGTCGTCCTGACCAAGTGCGACCTAATCCAGGACCCGGAATGGCTCGAATTGGTCTCGCTCGAAGCTCAAGAACTGCTGGAGGGCACAAGCCTTGAAAACGCCCCCATTCTGCGCGTCTCCGCCCAAACAGGAGAAGGCTTGCAGGAACTCACGCTCAAACTCCAGGATTTGTTGGCTGAAATCCCGTCTAAACGAGATCTCAACAGGCCTCGTCTGCCCGTGGACCGCGTTTTCAGCCTCTCCGGCTTCGGCACAGTAGTCACCGGCACCCTCCTGGATGGAAGTTTTACACTCGGGGAGGAAGTCGTCTGTCTGCCTTCAGGAAAAACGGGTCGCATCCGTGGTTTACAGAATCACAATCGCAAGCTGCAGAAGGTCACTGCCGGCTACCGTACCGCCATTAATCTCAACAACCTCTCGAAAGAAGAAATCAAACGCGGCAATGTGATTTGCCGCCCTGATACCTACGCAGTCAGTACCCGTCTGGATGCCTCCATCCGTCTGCTCCGCGATGCTGTAACCGAAGTCAAACACAACGTGAGCCTGAAGCTTTTCGCCGGGGCGAGCGAGACGCTGGCGAGAGTGCGGCTTTTAGGTACGGAAACTCTTGCCCCCGGGCAGGAAGGCTTCGTGCAGCTCGAATTGGCAGAACCCATGGTCGTGATTCGCGGGGATCACTACGTCCTGCGCCTGCCTTCCCCCGCCGCGACGATCGGAGGAGGTGTTATCCTTGACTCCCATCCCAAACGTCACCGTCGTTTCGATGCCGCCACGCTCGCCCGCCTCGATCAGTTGCGCGGCGGCAAACAAGCGGACCTGGTCATGCAGACGCTCAACCTTTTGACCATCTGCGACCTGACCGTCCTCAGCGCCCAAGCCTCACTGTCCCTGACCGAGGTGGAAAAACAATTGTCTGATCTTGAAAACGCCGGCGAAGTCATTCTCCTAAGCCGGCACACTAATCCAACAAAAACGCAGGTCATCTCGAGTCAGAACTGGCAAACGCTGCGCGCGCGCGTCCTGAGCATCCTTACCGAATTCCATCAAAAATTCCCTCTCAAGGCGGGGATCACCCGCGAACAGCTTAGACCCGGTCTGAAGCTCAACCCTGATCAGTTTGACCTCGTTATGGAGAGGTTAAACCAGCAGGGTGACCTGCTCGAACGCGGAACGCTTGTTTGGGCTGCGGGTCACGCTATCACCCTCACACCTCAGCAGGAAGCCCAGGCTTCCGCCCTGCTTGAGCGCTTCCAGCAATCCCCCTATTCTCCGCCGGATGCGAGCTCCGCTGAGACTGAGCTTGGGCGCGACCTCCTCGAGGGCTTAATCGCCTCAGAGAGGCTTGTGCGCGTTTCCGACGCAGTGCTTTTCACGCCGAGCGCGGTAGACGCAATGAAAACCTGGGTGCGGGAGGCAATTCAAGCTAATGGCAGCGTCTCACTGGCGCAATTCCGCGATCATTTTAAGACAAGCCGGAAATACGCCGCTGCTTTCCTGGAATATCTTGATGCGATTGGGTATACTCTAAGAAAAGAGGACGTCCGCGTCCTGAGAACAACAAACAGTTAAAAAGGAGAAAATATGGGTTTCAAAGTTTTAATCACAGACGGTTTGGAAAAAGACGGTATCGATATCATCAATGCCGCTGGTGAAGCGGTCAACAAGAAGGGTATCGAAGCTGCTGAATTACTTCAAATCGTCGGGGAATACGACGCCATGATCGTCCGCGGCAGGACCAAGGTCACCAAGGAAGTTTTCGAAGCCGCCAGGAACCTTAAAGCCGTTGGTCGCGCTGGTGTTGGTGTGGATAACATCGATCTCCAGGCTGCCAAAGAACACGGCGTCACCGTCGTGAATGCTCCCACTTCCACCACCATCGCTGTCGCCGAACTGGCATTCGGTCTGATGCTGGCGCTCGTTCGCGAAATCCCCCGCGGTGATGCCGGCATGAAACAGGAAAACTGGCTGAAGAAAGAACTGATGGGCAAAGAAATCTATGGTAAGACCCTCGGTATCGTCGGCTACGGCAACATTGGCCGCCGCCTTAGCCAATACGCCCAGGCTTTAGGCATGAAAGTCATCTGCTACAACCGCCATCGCGACCTCGAAGAAGTCCGCTCCACTGGCGCTGAACCCGTATCGCTGGAAGACATCTACGCCCAGGCGGACATCATCAGCTTCCATCTCCCGCTGAACGCTGATTCCAAGTACATGATCAACGACGAAACCTTCGCCAAGATGAAAGACGGCGTCCTCATCGTGGACGTTGCCCGCGGCGGCGTCATTGAAGAAGCGGCTCTCCTGCGCGCGCTTGAAAGCGGCAAGGTTGCCGGCGCAGCCCTTGATGTCTTCGAGAAGGAACCTCCAGTGGACTGGGCAATTGCCAAACACCCGAAAGTGATCGCAGTGCCCCACATCGGCGGGCAGACCGAAGAAGCGCAACTGCGCGTTGCTGGTGATATCGCCAGCGAAGTAATGAACGTCCTCCAGGGCAAAGAACTGCGCTGGAAGATCTGCTAATTTCCACAAACGCTAAATCACTACCGACAAGACTGGCTCTCAAACGAGCCAGTCTTTTTCTTTAAACCCACGAACATGCCACATATCGACATTCCTGTTCAGAGCCTGAGTTACTTGTTTTAATACCTAAAAATGCTTGCTCCTTGATGCCCCTTACTTTGCACTAGTGAGAAACTCAGGCTCAACACTCAGGAGGCTGACCCAAAAGCCCAAAATTTCAGAAAAAAGTTCTAAAAGTGGGGGTAAGGATCAGATTTCACCGTAAAATAATGGTGCAATCCCAATTATTTGGCAAAAAAGTCTGAAAGTGGGGGGTAAAATTTCATGTCTGACTTTTGGGTCAGCCTCGGAACCGCTTGCGGTGGATGAGGGTCCCGACATTCCGATACTACCATTACCCCGACTATGCCAAGAAGTTCCCTTTCAACGCCCTGATATTATGCTTTCTCCTCATTGAAATTCCTGTTTTTAGTAAAAGTGAGAAATTGAGGCAAATAAGCTTGATGTATAACCATTAATTTGACATTCCTATTTAGAATAATTATAAATAAGGCATGGAACAGAGAATGGAAATGCAAAGGGAAAGGCTTCAGGCGCTTTTTGAGAAGAATGGGCTTCGCAACACTTCTCAGCGCCAAACGATCTATGAATACCTGATTCAGACGGACTGCCACCCGACCGCGAAGCAAATCTACGATCACCTCAAGCCCGGTCATCCCAGCCTTTCGCTGGCAACGGTCTACAACACCCTCGACCTGCTGGTTGGCGCTGGTTTGATAACAGCCCTGGGCGAGATCGGAGACAACCAGGTGCATTACGACGGGAACACGAGCACCCACATCAACCTTGCCTGCACCCAATGCTTCAAAATCCTGGACATGCCTGATGACACAGCCGATTCGATCGAAACTGTCATCGAAAAGTCCGGTTTCGATATCCACGGTTCACGTATCATGTATTACGGGATCTGTCCCGATTGTCAACCCAAACAAACACAAATATCAAAGGAGATTTAATCTAATGGAAACCAACGAAACTTACTCAATCCCCCGCATCGGCGATCCTGCCCCCGAATTTACCGCTGTGACTACCCAGGGCGAAATCAACTTCCCCGCGGATTACAGCGGAAGTTGGGTCATCCTCTTCAGCCATCCTGCTGATTTCACCCCTGTCTGCACTTCTGAATTTGTTACCTTTGCATCCATGCAGGAACAATTCCTGAAAGTCAATACCAAACTGGTCGGTCTTTCTGTTGATGGTCTCTACAGCCACATCGCCTGGCTGCGTACTATCAAGGAAAAGATCGAATTCAACGGTCATAAAGACGTTGAGGTCACCTTCCCGCTGATCGAGGATATCAAGATGGATGTCGCGAAAAAATACGGGATGATCCACCCCAACGACTCGCATACCAAAGCCGTCCGCGCGGTCTTCGTGATTGACCCCAAGGGGATCATTCGCGCCATGATCTACTATCCGCTTTCCACCGGACGCAATTTTGACGAGCTTTACCGCCTTGTCCTCGCGCTACAGACCGCAGACGCTTTCGGCGTTGCCACTCCCGCGGACTGGCGTCCCGGAAACGAAGTCATCGTCCCGACCGCTGGTTCCTGCGGCGTTGCCAAAGAACGCATGATGACCGACAAGTCCGAAATGAACTGCCAGGATTGGTTCTTCTGCCTCAAGAAATTGGACAAAGAAACCGTCCTCAACAAACTCGTCAAATAAAAATTTCTATCAGGAATTTACATTAATAGAACAGGTCCCGAACGGGACTTGTTCTATTAATGTTGGCTCGTCAGAGTGGGATAAATGATTTCCTGCGCGGGCGTGCCCATCGGCGTGGGAGTAGGGCTCGGCGTCTGTCCCGATGGGTCGTGCACGTAGACCCAGTCGCCAAGCTGCGCCCAGTTAAACAGCCAGTGCGCATCGCCCGGGAACATGTTCACGCAGCCGTGCGACTGCGGAAAGCCAAGCAAAGCCTGCCAGTAGATGCCGTGGATTGCCTGAGCGTGATTGTAATACATCGCCCAGGGAACGCCGTCAAGCGAATAAAAGTCGGAGCGATCGCTGGTGTAGGAGCCCTGCATCTGATCCAGCTCCCGTTTTTCGTAGATGTAATACAAACCAGGATCCGAATAAAGCTCGCCCGACCCTGTTGCGACCAGCGCAGCAAACACCAATTCGCCCTCATCGTAAACCGAGAGCGTCTGGTTATAGAGGTCAATGCTGATCCAGCGCTTGTTATCCACGCCCTCGGGAGGAGTTGTATCCACCACCAGCCGGCGCGACTTTAGCGAAGGAATCCACTCATCCGGTCCTGCTTCGTACCATTCGTAACCTTCCGCCTCCACCACTTGGTACACCTGAAAGTCAGCATATTTTTCATACTGCCTGCCAGTTTCTGGAGCAGCGAAACTCGGCTGAGTGTAACTCGGCGTCGGGTTGATCGTCCAACCGAAATCGTTTTGAGGCGTCGCGTAAAATTCCAATCCCTGCCAGCGCGGCGATGAATAAAACGGCGTCGCCTCCACCCACCAGCCAGCTATCGTCCGCACGAAGGTGCGCCCGCCGTCACTGGCAGAATCGATCATCGTCACGTAGCGGCTGCCGCCATCCGGGATGGTCTGCAGAGCGACGCCCCCGCTGATAGCGTCATTAAGGCTTGCGTAAACCGGCGTTTCCGCGCCGGAAATTTTGGCAACCCGCACAGGCAAATCGGAAAGCGCCGGGTCGGGTTTGGCGGCTGCCAGTTCCCTGATGGGATAAGGGAAGCCAGATTCATGCAGTCGCGCGATTGATTGCGAGGCTCCCATCGGAAGGCAGTCGCCCGGATCAACCGGGTAATACCCAGGCAGGCAGAGCGGCAGGTCATAATATGGAGCCGGAGGCGCCTTCTGGATCGCCGCCAGCGCGTCTGAATGCGCCATCGCCATTACCACACCAACACCAATCAGCAGGAGCAAAAAATTCTTGATCTTCATAGGCTGCATTATACCCGCCGTGAGGCTCAACCGCTAACATAATCACCTCAAGTAAGACTACCAACTATATATATACTCCTGGCAACCTGCATCAACCACAGTTTATCTATTAGTCCCCCCTTTACACCTTTCCGGAAATATCCGGCGCTTGCGTAAAAACCGCTCGCACGGAAGATTATTTAGCCTGGTAATCAGCGATCGCATGGGTAAGGGCTGCGGTCAGGCGGGCGTCATCGATCGCGTCATGGCTGTTTGGCAGAGGGATTTGCAGGAATCTGCCCGCAAACTCAAGCTTTTGCGACTTGAAACCATTATTGCGCGCGTTCCACTCACCATAGAAAGCAGCAAAAGCTTCATCACGCAGAATGTCTGGCTGCTTTCGATACTAGTCGGCAGCCCATATGCCTTGTTTGTCTGGCGCAGAAGGCGCAAATCAAATTCCGCATTATAAATACCGATCACCCTGCCCTTCAGCACGCTCTCTACCGCTGACCAAATCTGGGTCCATACCGGCGCATCCTTGACCATCTCATCCGTAATTCCGTTTACCGCGCTCGATTCCGATGGGATTGGCATCTCCGGGTTCACCAGAGACTCAAACAGCATGTTGCCTGAGTCATCTACGATTCCCAACTGGATAATGCGGTCTGTCGGTCCGGTTCCCGTCGTTTCGGTGTCGAGAAAGATTGGCTGCAATTCGAGCACAGCTTTGGCGCGCTGCATGACATTTGGATGGGCAATTGGATAGGTCATAAGAACCTCGCTTGGAATTATAATGCATCCGCAATCCCTGCCTTGTTAAATAAAAAGATGGCGAGGCTGGGATTTGTGTAATGCCTCTTCGGGGTAAACCTGGAACCAAGTTGTTCCTTGTTAATAAAAATGATGGCGAGGCTGGGATTTGTGAAATTCCCCTTCGGGGTAAACCTGGAACCAAGTTGTTCCTTGTTAATAAAAACGATGGCGAGGCTGGGATTTGAACCCAGAACCAATGGCTTATGAGTACTCAGGTCTTCGACCTTCGCCCAGCTACGCTTTCCACTCGTTGAGAAGAACAGTATCAGCACCCAAAATGAGGTATAGTCCATTGATCTATCCTTTTCTGTCCTTTTTGTTTCAGAACATCTGTGCTATAATGTGTGAACGTTTTACGCGCTTGACACAAACATATGGCGTGCTATCATAGTGCGAAATATTAAGGGGGTTACCAGCCTTGAACAAACAACGTCGCCTATCTCAATCACTCACATTGTCCGCTTCCGGCACTTTCGATAATATCTTGTTCAGCTTTTCCAAACGCTCTGATGATGGAACTCCGTCCAGAGCCAACTTCGTCTGCTCGAGCCAAGAAAGTATTTCTGACTTCTCAAGCTCCGAAAATCCGTCCAAAGGGGTGGTTGGCATGGGGTAGCCTAAAAGCCGGAGTATTGTAAAATCCCCCAACCGTTCGCCAATCTGGTAGGCGGTTTCCATTGACATGCTTTCACGTGAGCCGGTCATAACTTGGCTGATCAGCGATTTACTCACGCCCAGTTGCTTTGACCATTCAGAAAGAGATATCCTCCCGCACTTCAGCTGATAGTTTAAATAGTGGGTTTCTAACCACGTAGAGAGCTCTTTTTCCATTTTGATTTCTCCTTAATAAAACGACGGTAGTGTCAAGTATTTTTCGCACATTTAGGAATCACTTGGTAGTAGTTCCTCCAGATGTTGCATGTTCAAGTACGTTTTCTGTCCCCAGAGTGAGTCTTGCATGTACCTCAGCCTGG
>Ga0209510_1003027_pt1 | contig 16373 bp, 9 predicted proteins | sample BiotimSIPDNA_FD_185749 | JGI IMG/M metagenome (GOLD analysis project Ga0209510, IMG submission 185749) | Anaerobic biogas reactor microbial communites from Washington, USA - Biogas_R1 time_0 SIP DNA (SPAdes) (version 2) | ecosystem: Engineered > Bioreactor > Anaerobic > Unclassified | place... | reverse complement strand
GATAACGGTCCAGTCTCTCCCCTCCTCCAGCCCCGCGCGGCAGTTCCTGAGCTTCGCGCCCCGCTCCAGGGGAACGGAGGTATCCAGCTTCAGGATCCGCTCGCTGAGAAAATGGACTCCTGCCCCGGAGAAGTCGATGTCCCTGTGGTAGTGCCCACAGAACCACTTGGTGAACTCCAGCCTGTCGTATATGCCGTCCAGGTACTTCGACACAGGGCAGGCGTTGAAGGTTTCGTACAGGCGGGGCATAAAACGGGCCGGGGCCGCGTGGGTCAGCACGCAGTCCACCCTCCAGCCCCGCTCCTCCAGTAAGTCCAACCCCCGCTGAAATTCCCGCTCCGATGGGATCTCCCGGCAATCGAAACCGTACCCGGCCATGTTGCCCATCCCCCGGGCGCCTCCTAATGCGAAGAAGGAGAGGCCGCCGATCTCGTAGACGTACCCCCGGCGCAGATGGAGCACGTTCGGGCGGAGGAGGCCCACGGGTCCGTCATAGCGGTATTCGGTCTTCAGCCCGGCGAGGATGTCGAAATGCTCGTGGTTCCCGTCGATGAAAAGGGTCGTGTATTTCCTGGAGGCCAGGTCATCGAGATAATAGTCACCCTCAGGATTGCCGGGAAGGACCGGCAGGCCAAAATCCCCGGCGACGATGAGCATGTCTTCCGCGGACAGGGATGGCCCCTGGGGAAAGAAGCGGGGCTGCAGCTTCTGGAAACTCTGCTTGCCGTGGATATCGCCGGTGATGAAGAGTTTCACTCGCAAAACCCTCCTTGTTTTTTAAAGTACCTCCTGAACCCAAAAAACACTTTTCGTTTAAAAACTCCTTCTGTTGAAGGAGAAACAAAGCAGACGAAAAACATGCTGTTTTTTCACCTTTTCATTCATGAGGAGCCGCACTCCTTACACCGGGCGGAGGTCTAATATGGTTTGAACTTACGGGCATTATTTATTCATTTTACAGTGGAACTAGGACAGAATACAGGGTTGTGCCAAAAAAAACTCTTTTACCAAACTCACCTTTGAAACATTCGGAAAAAACATAATACATGTATAGTTCAACACTTCCGCCCCGAATTGATCGACAATACTACCGAGGCATGGGCTTCACGAGGATCTTTCCGCCCCCCCTCAGCGATAAAGACGAGTATGGTGCCCGTGACCACGTCCGTCATCAGGTCGGCTAGGGCCCTTTTTCCCCACCAGAGTTTCAGCCCCGGAATGCGTCGGAGAAGGCCAATGCCTAAATCTCTGCCACTCTAGCCCAGCGAAACCTTTCCGGAACATCGCCGGAGTTCGTCAAGCAGGGGGAAAAGTTCTCTTTTCAGTAATCGTAATATGCCACTATGACCGTTTAAGGGGGTAAGATTTTTTCTCATTTCCTTTCGACGGGAAAGACACCCCTCAGTCGTTCCTCTTTTCCTGCAACCTGTTCCAGGAGCCCTTTTCAATGCAATATTTCAATTTTTTGCGTTTCCTTCTTGTTCTTTGTAAGAAAACACATAAGATCTCTGACAAAGAGGTGATGTCATGAGCCAGCCGTCTTCGACGAACAGGAAAACTCCAGGAAAAAATCCGTTGGTATCACTGAGGCCGTCATGAAGTGCGCCGGACGGATGGGTGAGGGCAAACCCTTCTCGATGTACGAGCTTTTGCACCTCGGAAAAAGAGCGACCCTCGACCAGCCATTGTCACGGCTGGTCCGCGCCGGGAGGCTGACGCGTCTTCTGAGATGCATGTGTGTTCTGCCAAACGTATCCGCCGTGATAGGCAAAATGCCGCCTTACGCATTAAGGCTGACGACGCATAATCAGCTTGGGAGGACTTTTCCCACAACGGGGCACCCCCGGACGCTGAAAATGAGCGGAATGCATCCGATACACCTGAAATACGTGCTCCGGAAAAAGGCCATTGCGCCTCTCATGGGTAGTATGGCCGGAGTCGCAGCTATAGGGTTGCTTTCTTTAGGTGCGAAAAACGTCGACAGAGATGTCGTGGACATCATTAAGAAAAATATCTCAGCCGAGGATTTCGACAGGCTTGTGTCCGCAGCGCCGAGAATGCCGTCCTGGCTCGCAGATATTTTGCTCCCAAAAAACCGGGTCAAATCGGGCAATAGGGTAAAGCAAATGGTTATCAAGGACTTTTCTCAAAGTGAAAGAGTGTTTTTTCGTCTCCGGAAAGCCTGACGGAAACGGAGCCCCGGCCAATCCTTTTTTCGTGCAGCAGTTTACTTCTCATTAAAACCACTGAATTCATTCATGGAATCAATGACCTCATACAACTCCTGAAGGTGTTCAAGATCCTCATTCTCTGACGTGGCATCTTTAGGCGTACTCTTGGCACGGGCTCCCTTCGTTTCCTCGTTTTTTCAATCTTACAGGAGCAATAGGAAACAATAAGGGGTTTGCAACATCGGTTTTTCAGATCTTGATCAGCCGTCCGGGGTGAAAATTTCCCTGTATATTCAATGGATTTTGCGAGTTTTGAATGCAAAGGGAATGATGGTAAACTGGTTCTTGGAAATGCATTCATCAAAACAGAAAAAGGTTTCAGCTTTCCGGGAGGTCACTTTCATGCCCAAAGCGCTCAGCAACATCACCCTGCTGCACCTGAACAACCTTCTGCTGGAAATTTCCCGAAACCGGGCACATCATGGTCAAGGATTCATTACAACACAGAAGCTTGATGAAATATGCGAACTCGGGGGCAAATCAAAACAGGAGACTATTAACAAGGCACGAACCCGTTATATTGAAAAATTGAGAGAACTTCATCAGGCAGACCTTGAATACGACAGGGCGAACAAGCGATACGTCCTGAATAATTCCGCCAATTTCGTGGTCAACCTGAACTTGAGCCTCCAGGTCACTCCTGAAATGCTCGCGGCTTTTTCCGCGGGAAACGTATTCGTTCAGAAATTCCTCCCCCACCTGGCAGGCAGCTCTTCCTCACTGCAAACGGAGCTCGAACGGCTTTTCGAACAGGACCTTTTTAAAGAAGGTCGTTCCCTGGCCTCATCGGTGACCATGGCCCTTCCGACCGCCCGGATTGACGGTATGGTTTTTTCTCTGGTACAGCAGGCGATCCGTGAAAAAAAGACCATTTCTTTCTCATACACCTCACCAAATCCAGGGAGCGGGAAAAAAGCGAAACAGTGCACGTTCTACTCACCCTGGAGACTTTATTTCACCGACAGGAGCTGGTACGTCTGGGGTGGTTTTAAGAAATTACAGAATGGAATACCATACAAACTCTGCCGCATGAAAGATCTCATACTCGGCGAAGAAAAGGAGTATTCACCTCCACCCAAGGGTCAGGAACCGGAAAAGATACTCCGGTCGATCTGGGCAGCCCGTCCAGGAACACCGCGGTTCGATGTGGAGCTCTCGTTTCTTCCGCCTCTTGCGGCGAGCATTGAGGAAACTGAATGGGCAGAAGATGTGAAGATCACCAAAGGAAAGAAGAGGGGGGAAATACTTCTCCGCACGAAAGTACCCGATCTGCAGGGCGTTGCCTTTTACGTGCTTGGAGGCGCACCTAAAGCTTTCGCGAATGAACCCGAAGAGCTTCGCAATCTCGTGGTCGCCTTGAGTGAAAAACAACTGGAAACTCAAAAAGAAATAGGCGTCGACAAGTTTATCGAATCAAAAAAGGGTGAAGAGATATCCGAAGAAAATCTTCTCGAAGAACAGGAATGGGATACCGGTTTCGGGGAGAGGCTGGCCGAATTTCTCAGTTGTGAGGGCGACGATTCCATTCCGGATTCGGAATATGAGCGTGATTAACACCTATTCCCCTCCTCCGGGAGGAGGGGGAACAGACTGTACCGGGCACTGAATTGTCCCCTAGCGTTCTGGGTCTGTTTGGCTGCGCAGGACATGATAAGTGCCCAAAGCAACACAGCGAAAATTCCCGCCGCCCGTCAATATCGTCCAGGTACCGCTTCAACCAGAGCGAAGTTCTTTTGGTTTTCGTCTACCACGAGGTAGTTTCTTTTTTTGCATATCGCGAGTGATGAAAAGCTTGACTCGCCAAAGCCTCCCGTTCAGTGTAACTTGGAACTATATTTTCACTTTATACCAAAAGTGCATTCACATAATACTCTTTGAAAAAAGCGCCGTGGGATTTCCCCGCTGCAAACTTACCATCTGATCTTTTGGAAAAGCCTGCTATGATATTAGTATATATGTTTGGAAAGACAGAACTTTATTAAATTCTTCAGAACCCTGGCAACTATAAGATTTCCGGAAGTTTATATCTATTATCTTCTTTGAGGAGGTCGTTCTGTTGAATACCACGGCAAGTTTGCCCCCGATCCAGCTGAGTCTTGCAATCGACGATCCGCAGATACAAACCTATCTGAAAAAATTTCCTGAAGAAAATTGGCCGCAAAAAGCTGTAGAAGCGCTCAAAATCGGAATCATTGCCCTGGATTCCGCCAGCCCTTCCCTCGATGCCAAGATTGTGGAAGAAAAATTCCAGGCGGCAGAAAAAGAAATAAATAATTGCCTTGAAGGCTTTGACCGGCAGATCAATGCCTGCCTCGAATCTCATTTCGGAGATACGGGAAAACTCCCGGTAAAACTCGATAGCCTTATAGGCAACAATGGAATTCTTAGGTCTACCATCGACAGATACTTCGCCGAAGGAAGCGGAGAGCTGGCCAAAGTTTTTAAGAACCAGGTCGGCGACAATGGGACCCTTTCAAAAACAATTTTGAGTCTTGTCGGCCCGGGCAGCGATTTTTACAAGAGCCTGGATCCACAAAACAGGGAAAGCATAATAGCCAAACTGGAGGATACCGTCAAGAAGAACCTTACGGAATCACTCAATTCTCTGACAAAGCAGTTCTCCCTTGATGAAGAGAGCAGTGCGCTCTCACGCCTCCAAAAAGCACTGAGCACGGAAATTGACGGGCTAAAGAAAAGCAACGCAGAGTATCTCATGGATATCAAGGGAAAACTCGAATTCGCGAAAGGAAAGGCCCAGGAAGCAGAACGGGGAACAGCGAAAGGAGCAGAACTGGAGGATAATGTTTGCGATTATTTGGAGACCAGATACTCCGGTGAAGCTACGATTACACCTATAGGAAGTACGCCGGGGAAATTAAAGAACTGCAAAAAAGGAGACGTCCTCATTCAGCTGGATGAAACCATTTACCGCGAAAAAAACACCATCGTCATCGAGGTCAAAGGAAATGCTGGCTACACTCTTTCAAAGGCAAAGATTGAATTGAGTGAAGCCAAGGAGAACCGGTCCGCCGACATCGGCATCTTCGCTTTTGAAAAAGGCTGTGAGCCGAAAAACATGGATGATTTTGCAATGACCAATAACGACTTTTTTATTACCATCGATAAAGTCGCCCTCGAGGCAGGCCAAGATTTGCCCTATCTCGACGCAGCCTATAGCATTGCCAAAGTTGTCCTGCTCTCCCTTGAGCGCGAGCACACCGGGGCCGGGTTCGACAAAATTCTCTTTGAAGCAAAAATCAAAAACATCCTGAAACTTGTCGCGGACACATCCGCATTGACGACAACAGCCAAAACAATAACAACATCAGCAAAAGATCTGGAAAAAAGCATCACGGCCTTCAGCAAGAACATTCAGGAAGAAGTGGCGCAGCTTCTGGTTATTTTAAACCCTCCAGCATCGCAGGATGAAAGCCAGGCGTCCGTTCCCGCAAGACTTCCCGCTTCGGGAAATGATGGGGAAGAAGAATGACAATACAAGGGGAATGAAGGCAACACCGGAACTGGCCCCGGAATTCCGTATGGCATGAACACAAGGAACAGGCACGTTCACACCCACCTCAAGCAAGGAGCGATACTATAATGCGAAATGACGGACACTATTTGTTCTGGAGCAATGACAGCGATGCTTTTTTCCAGGCAACGAAGGATCTTTCAAACACGTGGGGATTCGGCACGTTTCTCAGAGTGGAGGATCCCCACAAAGGACATTGTATTTTTATCGTCCAGCAGCCTGCTCAATATATTGAACCTGTTTCCATTTTTTCGGATATCCTTCGGAATAATCCAAATTTGTCTCTTCAGGCGCGTGTTTCCTATGGTGAAGAGAACCATAGCATTTTTTACTTTCATGACCTTTATCTCTATTCAAGCCGCTTAAACAACATTTACGATGAGGAGGATACCTGCGACGATACAGATAATGATGCAACAGCAGCGTTGCATGTATTCAAAGATGTACAGCCGAACTATCAGTGGGATTTCGAGAAGGATATGCAGGAACTTAAAATCAAGTTGGAAAGCATGTTCAAAAAATTGGACAATTTTAGCATAGACGGCGATTCGGACTGTAACGTATTTACTTCAAAAGAGTTTGCAAAAGAAAGCATCACCATCGAGGCCGACTATGGGAAATACAGGATGAAGGCGACAAAAAACGGATACGTCATAGAGAGCGTGACCATCACCCCGCTTCCCGAAAAACAGGAGTAAAGAACAATGCCCGGGGCGAGGATTTCCTCTCGCTCCGGGCATTACCATTGTTTCTTTTATAACGGCGAATTTCCGGAAAGCGAACCCGTATCAGGGGGCGGTCCGCTCCCCCTTCTCGTCGAAGAATTCATCGCTCTCGACGAACCAGAGCAACCCCCGGGTGTGCTGGTTCGTCAGCTCCTGCCAGTGGCGGACATACCGGGAAAGCTGGGGCGAATAGTATGCCGCCAGTGTGTCCGTTTCGTTGCCTGCCGAGTTGGTCTTGTAGTCAACCAGGGTCCAGCATTCGCCCTCCAGCATGGCAAGGTCGACGGTCCCGCTCAATAACAGGCTTTCCGGATAGCCGGCGCCCCGTTTTTCTTTTTCCGAGACCGCCGCCGTTTTCACCATGAAGGGTACTTCGGCAAGCCTGCGTTCCGAGGCCATTATCCGGTTCCAGAACGCGCTTTCCCTGATCCTCCCCACCAATTCCGTCATTCTTGCGATCTGTCCGGAATCAAGGCCTTCCGTGATCCCGACACGCCCGGCCGTCAGTGGGATGTCGATGTCCGGGTCCGTGGCCAGCATCTCCAGAAGCCTGTGAAGAACCGTTCCCCAGGCCATTCCGTCGCCATCCTCGCCGTAAGGGAACCTGCCGCCGACACGATGGGTCAATTCCGTCACCGAAAGGGATTCATACCCCTCCCCGGAAAGGGATGACACCTTCTTCGCCCGCTCCTCTCCAATGCCGCGGAGGGCGGAAACATCCTTCCGGAACAACTCATCAGGCTCTTCGCCGAACAAGAGAAGCTGTTCAGCTTCAGCGGGTTTTTCCACGCAGGGCAGTTCAAATTGAATGTCTGAAAGATCCCGCTTCAAAAACGGCGCCAAACCGTTCCAGGACGACTCTCGCCCGGTGCTTTTCGTCGTCGCCGAAACGACAAGGAGCCTCCCGGCCCTTGTGGCGGCGACATACTGCAGCCGGTCCCGTTCGGCCTCCAGGTAGTTCGCTTCCAGTTTCTTTATCTCTTCCCAACAGGGTGGCCGCAGCAGTTCGGTCTTGTTATACTCCCCGGCCGTGACAAGAAAATACCCCTGGGGCGGTTCGCTGCCTCTGTCGATATGGGAATTCGCTGTAATATCTCTTGGCGGTACGGGGTTCGCCAGAAATACCACGGGCGCTTCAAGGCCCTTTGCCTGATGGACGTTCATCACTCTGACCGCGCTCCCGCTCCTGAGCGGAAGCCCCTGCTCCTGCCCCGGGCCGTCTTCCAGCCATTTCACAAGGTCACGGAAGGTGGCGCCTTCAAAATCCTTTTCCCCCGCCAGATGGAGCACCTTTGCAAGCACTCCGGCCCTCCGTTCACCTGCTTTCCCGGAACCCGCCAACAAAAAAAGGCCCAGCAGATCGACAATCTTCGACAGCGCCGCGCCGGGAGAATAGAAAGCCACGATACGCCGGGATTCATCGAGCAGCCCCTTGGCCCTCGTCAGCCTCGGGTCCGTTCCGTCCGGCAGATCCTCCTTGCCGAAGGACAGTCTTTTCCGGTCCTTCACGAAACGGTACAGCGTCTCGTCGTCTATGCCGCAGAGGGGGCCGCGGAGCCACGCCAGTAAAGCGCCGCTGTTTCCGGGGTCCGCGACAGCCCGAAGAAAGGGGAGCAACAACGCCAGTTCTTCCGAATTCCCGATGCCTTCCCCTCCTGTCACATCGCACGGAATGCCCCGGACCTCCAGGGCATCGGCATAAATGGCCGTCTCTTTTTTGTAGGGAGTGAGGACGAGAAAATCCTCCCAGGAGAGGGGTTTTCCGTCCGGACAGGCTCCGCTTGCGACAGTCTTCTCTATCCATTCCGCAATCACTTCCGCGTCCCGCCTCTGAAGGACTTCCTGACGGATTCTGTCCTCCGCGGGGTGGTCGATGAAGAACACGCCCGACGGGCCGGCCCCGCACTGCATTCCCGGAATAAGGTCAACCCGCCGTGCCTGTTCCGCTGTGGATCGTGCCGGTAATTTTTCGGCAAAGGCTTCGTTGACCCATTCACAGACGGCAGGGGCCGAGCGGAAATTGGTCTGCAGCGTCAGCAGTTCCCCGCCAGTATGTAGAATCCTGTCCCGGACAAAGTTGTAGGTGCCTATGTCCGCCCTGCGGAACCGGTAAATGGACTGCTTCGGATCCCCGACGATGAAGAGGGATCCTTTCCGGGGAGACAGGCGGCGCCAGTCGGTTCCGTCACTCGACTCTCCGGCGAGCAGGAACATGATTTCCGCCTGGACCGGGTCCGTATCCTGAAACTCGTCCACCAGAAGGCGGGCGTACCTGGCGCTGAAATACCGGCGGACCGCAGGGTTGTCCCGCAGCATATCCCGGGTCTTCAAAAGCAGGTCTCCGAAATCGAGAACCCCCTCGCTTCGCCGGTATTCCCCGTACAGGGGCACGGCGGGACGGGTCACGTCAACGGCAAAGGAATAGCGGTAGCCGGCCCACTCCGTCAGCAGATCGTCGATGCTCGTCCGCAGGGAAGCCAGGTTCTGCTTGATGACCTTCGCAGCATTCCTGTCAGGCCATTTCTTGAGCGTGATGGCCTTCTCTCGGGGAAAAAGGGCGAGAAACTCGATCACGTCTGGAGTCGATGCGCTGTTCAGATGGACGCGCCGGGCAAGAAGATGACGAATAACCTCCGCCGCCTTGTCGCCATTCCCTGCAGCCGACTGCACATCCTGGAGGCAGCTCTGCATCTGATTCAGAAAAGAAAACACCTTTCCCGAAACGGTCCGAACATCAGGAGGGGCACCTGTCGAGTCCACGGCAATTTCAACATCCGGGTTGGCCGCCTGGCTGTTGAAGAGAGGCTGCAGGGAATCCACGTCCAGACCGGTCTGTTTCAGCCCTCCCCAGGCCTGCGGGTTCTTTTCCGGCAGTTCTTCGACATATTTTCTCCAGAAACGGTCTCTCAAAACGGCTGCATCCGCCTCGTCAAGCTCCGAAAAATCGGGAGTCACCCCCGCCTCGACGGGTCGCTCCCTCAGCATTCGGGCGCAAAACGAATGGATCGTCCCGATAAATGCCTGCTCCCGCGTATCAAGGGCCTGCACTAGAAGACTTTTCCTTTTCCCCCTCCGCTCATTCGCCGCAGCCTGCTCCAGCCGTTCCTGCAGGGCTTCCGACAGATGGGCCGCAGCCTTCCGGGTAAAGGTCACGGCAGCGATATTCTCCAGGGGAACGCCGCTCAGGACAAGGCTCAGCATCCTTCCGACAAGGCTCGTCGTCTTGCCTGTTCCGGCCGCCGCTTCGACGACGAAATTGCAGTCGAGGTCGTCCTCGATCCGCTTCCGTGCAGCGGCATCCACAAGACCGCCCACACCAGTCATGACTGCCCGGCCTCCTTCGCATCGTCCTCTTCAGCGGCCGGAGCGGTCTGCTTCTCTTTCTCCGGATCCCACCGGCAGACCGTCGCCCAGTCGCAATATTCGCAGACCTTTTTGCTGGAACTGCCAGGGAACAGACCGTCCCTCATCTTGCCGAAAGCCTCCGCAAGCACTCCGTCCAAGGCATGGACCACCGTGGCGGCAGGGAGGCTCTGGTCTCTCCCCTGCCCCTTTTGGCCCGGAAAAAGGTAGCCCGTCTCCGCCACCGTACCGGTCATTCCGCAGGCAGCCAAGAGAAGATCCGCAGCCCGGGCGTAGAGGGCGAACTGGAGGCGCCTCCCCCCATCCAGAGGGTCCGACGGATCCGGATCGAAGGGGGCGCCCGTCTTGTAATCCCGTATCTGCCAGTTGCCGTCCGCTTGCCGGTCCATCCTGTCGATGCAGCCTCTCAGAAAGAAAGACGAACTGTCGGAGAGGGGAATTTCCAGCGGATTCTCAGAACCGAGGGCACCCGGCTCCGGAGGACGGCCGAGGCCGAAAGACACCTCGGAAAACGCCGGAGCCAGAGAACGGCAGCGATCTTCTTCGGAGCGGAGAAAGATACCGCAAACCTCCCGGATCACCTCAGCTTCCCTGTCAAATACCATGTCCGACGGCGGAGGACAGGCCTTCTTCCACCGGCTCACCACACCGGCCGCAATGCTGTCCAGCAAATCTTCGTGATCCCTCAAAGAAGGGCGTTCCTTCCGCCGGGCCAGCTCCTTTATAAATAGGTCGAAAATTTCGTGCAGCAGCGTCCCGCGGTCCTTATGATCGAGCCAGGTCCGGGGATCGTGCTCACGCTCGTCCACAACCTCGGCCCGGAGAATCGACTCGAAGAAGAAACGCAAAGGGCACGCGGCGAACCGCTCGAGCCCCGATGCGGAAAGAGGCTGCCTGTTTACCCGAGGATCCAGGTCATCGTCTTGTGTGAGCCTTCCGTCGAATTCCGTCAACACACCTGACCGCCTCCGCTCCTCGGCGTGCCGTCCGGCGGCAAGCCAGGGGAAATGCTCCCCCGCCAGGTCGAAAAGGGACCCGTCGAAGCCACGCTTCCGCAAAAGATGAAGCCAGAGCTCCCGGGCGTCAGGGCAGCCTCCCCGGGATGCAAGGCCGGCCGGTTCCCCAAGAAGGGAGTTCAGGTGGTCGAAATCCAGCGACTTTTTCCCAAAAGCCCTTCGCGCCATATCAAGAAACAGGGAGGACGGGCCGGAGGACGAATTCCCTCCGCTCCCGGAGCCGTCAAGAACGGAATAACTGCACGTCACCCGCCCCTCCAGCGAATCGAGCAGCCGCTCCGCGGCCTTCCTCCGCTTCGTCGGCTCTCCGGACAGCAGGGTGAAGGGGCTGTCCGGATTGTGGGCGGTCAACGCCTTCCGCTCGGAATCCAGAAGAATGGGGTCCACCGGAGCCGCACCGGGGAAGCTGCTTCCATCCAGGCCGACGACGAATGTCCGCTCCCGCAAAAAAGCCCTTCCTGCCGAAAGGCTGTCGAAATGCACCCGGCCGGGAAGGGGCCCGCAGACACCCGTCCTCAGCTCCTTCACTATGCCCCGAAGGCGGCGCAGCGCCTTCGCCGGCGGGAGGTTCCCGGAAATCTTCTCCAAAGAGCCGAACAATTCCAGAACATCCGACTTTGCCGCCGCCTCCGCAGGATCGCCAACCCTGAGCCCCACCTTCAGAATCCGCCGGACGAAAGACGCCAGGGCGCCGAAAGAAAGGACCCCGGCCGAAACATCAGGGGCATCCTGCAGCAAAGAGTTCAGAGCCTCTTTGAGCCGTCCCGCCGTCTCGTCCTTCCCCTCGGGTTCAAAGCGGCGGCAGTCCAGGGCCGGCCACGCCCTGCGCAGCAGGGTGACACAGGATGTCCGATACGGGAAACTTTTCTCCTCCGCCGAGACGGGGCCAGGTTCACCAGGCCGGAGAGCATCAACCGGATAAGGCCGGAAACGGGATACCCCTGCTCCATCCAGTCCAGCAGGGCAAGAGCCGCCTTCCCCGCGCGGGACGACGGGGCGGGAACGCCGCACCCGAAGGTCGCCGGAACGTCAAAACTTCGGCAGAGGCTGCGGATGACGGGAAGATAGCGGCTTTCGCCGGTAAAAAGCACCTGCACCTGTTCAAAGGGGATACCTTCGCCAAGGATGGTCCGGAAGACCTGCCGAAGCTCCGCTTCCTCACCCAGGGCAGAAAAGACGTCAACCTCCGCTCCTCCTCCGCCCGAAACATTCAGCGGAATCGGGGCGGATCGGAAGAAGGCATCCACGAAACGCTGCTCGAGAGGGGAAAATTCCGCGTCCTCGGGCACCAGAAGCACCGAACTCCCCAGAAGAGGATGGACGGATCCCTCGTGCAGAAGCTCCAGAGCTTCCAGAAGCACACCGCCCTCCGTGGTCAGTTCCCGTTCCTTCAGTTCCGTTTTCCATTTTTCGGAAATAAGAAGAAGCTCGGCGTTCTTCCTGCTGTCCTCGAACACCCCGTCAGGCACAGAGGCAAGATCGACACAGGCAAGATCAAGCTCCCGGAGTGCGCTCCGCAGCCTCCTCCAGAATCCCTCCTGGTCCCTCAGCCCTCCGAAATAGGAAGAATCGTCCAGAACCTCCGGGCAGATCGCTTCCAGCAGAAACAAGGCCTCCGCGTCGCTGACAAGCTCGCGCTTCGGATGGCCGGAGAAACGGTCAACCACATCAGAGGCCAGAAGCAGCGGCGTCCGGACGTGAAGGTTGAGCACCGGCGTACCGCGCAGCGCCGCCTCCGCAACAAGCTGGCTGCCATAGGCGAAAGACGGAACAAGAAGGAATTTCTGATCCGGGAGGTACTTCTCACACTGAGATTGGAGGGTTTCGGTGTTCAAAACCATAAGAGATCAACGCCTTCCAAATAACGGTGTACTTTCCCATTTTTCAAGGTAACATTCACAAGCTTATATAAAAATCTAATTATTTATATACGTAAAAAATCACTATCTTCGCAAGCAACTAAAGTTGTAATGCTTTTTCTTCCTGTCTTGGGCGTCATCAGGAATAACCACTTTTCGCACATACCCGAAATTTTGCAGTAACCCCCACCCTCTGGTTAATCCTCCTACCCTTTCAGCCTCAACAACTCTTCATCAAGCCCATATCGAACCACTTCGATTCTGATGTTGTGCCTGGAAACAAAGTCGCCGGTAATTACCGGAAACTGGAATGGGAAAAAAGCAGGATTGTTCAGGAGCAATCTCAAAACGCCCTTGGCCTCCGGGGCAGCCATAAGTGCAGATTCAAGCATGAGGATTGCCTGGTTTCCATCTGTAATGCTCAACACAGGTGTTTTCTCATAACAGCCTTTGGTCTTAGAGTCTTTCAGTACCCCCCACGCTACAAAGGAACGGAGGACATATTTCGCATAGCGACTAACGGTCTGCCGGTCACCATACTGCTCCTTCATGCGCCCGATGATCTGCATCTGGGTCACTTGCTCCTGCAAGGCCAGCAGACGTCCTGTCTGACGAGCGACGTTGAACCAGAAAGGATAGACTGCTGAAATCATTCCCCAGTGAACGGCAAGAGGCATTAACGAGTTTTCCCTCAAAGAGGAAAGCGATGCATCCCGCAAAAGTATTAGTTCTGAATCAGGAGAAACCCATATCTTCATCAGATTGTTGACAGCAAATGTCCGGGTCTGGTCACTCCGCTCCCCTTTTGAACCGTTCCCTTTTTTGTCAGCGAGGAACTCATGCAATTCCTGTCGGATTTTTTTAGCATCAAGCCCGGCCAGCAGCAGATTGACTGTTTTCTGCATCCACTCAAACCGGATCACCTGCTTGATGCCGATAGATTCATGCCTTTTGCCCATCAACGCGTCCTCTTTTCTATCTTTACAAAGGGCACGATGACTTCCTCGACTGAAATACCTCCGTGCCCTACAATCATCTCTCCCGGATTCACGAATGCATCAAATCCGCAGGCCACCAGGGGAAAATAGTCCGCCGGCAAGCCTGTCGGATCCCACTCGTGGGCAAACGGGAACAACGAGGCAACCCTGGACCGAAGTTCCGGTGTGGGATACACCCGAACCCGCTCGCCTCTAGTCTCGGCAATAACGCCCTCAGAGGGGCGGCCTCTTCCTTCGCATTGAATACTGCCATGGTCTGCGGTCAGCCAAACATCAAACCTGTAATCCAGCAGCATCCGTACCAATTCAGCAAGGAATCCGCCCTGGCACCACTGCTTTACCTGGTTGTGCATTCCAGCCGAACCGAGCTGCATGCCGTGCATGATCTTATCGATCTTGTCCACGACGAGCCCCACTACCCTGGTCTTCCCGGGCTGGATTACAGCATCGAGAAGAGCGGATGCATCGCCATCTCCAAGTCCCCGCTGGTACACAACATCCATTCTGGATAAATCATGCCCCTCCCAAAACTGTTTCCAAAGATTCGCCTCACTATTCGTTGAGTGTATAGACGACGGGAAATAAAGTGGCGGCTTTCCGGAAAAAATTGACTGTCTCGAAACAGGGGTCAGCGTGGGAATCCATGCAAAAACAGCAGATTCGCGCATAAGAAATTCCGGATTCTGCTTTTGCAAAGACGAGCGCATAGTTACCCACTGGTCAAGGGCAAGACCATCGATCACTATCAGCGCAATACGGCTGTCGGAGGAATCCTCAATATCCCGGGCCAGGCAGCGGGGTACATGGTGCACCATGGCAGGATTCGTGGGCGGCAGATTCACCAGGTTGGAATAGTGACCGGTCAGCCAACCGGCAAAATTCGTGTTCAACGCCTCACCATTTTTCCTGAGCCTGGACTGATGTTCATCGTTGTTCCGGCAGAAAACCAGGGAAGAAAGCTCGGCCCATTTCAGTGCAAAAGTGGCCCACTCGAAGTGTCGTGCCTCTGCTGTAGGCAGATTTTGCTCAACCATATCAAACAGGCGGACGATACGCAGTTCTTCATCGTCCACACCGGTCGTAATAATGCCGCTTCGAAACCAGGATCCGGGGTCAACATCAAGACTCTCCGCCTCAACGGGGATTAGTTTCCCCTCGAGGAACAGGTTGTCGATATATATCCGAACGTCCTGATGATCAAAGGGAAGATGATCGGGGCCGCTATACCTGAAGCCAGATTTCGCCAATTCCTCTCCTGCACGGCCTAAAGCGCCAATTCTGGATAAAAAGAGAGGCCAGCGTTCCTGCAAAAAGGCAAAGAACGCTTCGCCGTCCGGGACGATTTCCTCAAGCGGCCAGTCAATAAATTCTTTGTGACTTCTGAGGACCTGTATAACTCGTTCCGCCAATATCTGCGGGATCTGCGACTTTCCATAATGCAACCGAAGCAATGCCCGAAGCAGTTCCACATCATCTCCGATAAGCTCTGCGGCAATGCCGAACACGGAACGGAGAATGAAATCCTTAGTGGCGTTTTCCCCCATACGATCCGGAGATGACTTCTGCTGAGCATCAAAGAGAGTATCGAGAAGGTTTCGGTCGAGCTTCTCAACCACAGGGCAGCTCAAGTTGGGAAAGAGTGTCCCAAGGCTGAACGAAAGCTTACGGCCTGCCTCGAGCAGATCGTACGGCAGGGAACCAAGCTCGGAAGCCTGCAGGCGGAGAACCACCGTCACATTGGTCTCTTCTCCCCGATCCCACATAGAGCGATATCTCGATTCATAGGCGAACCGAAATTCCACCGGATCATTGAACTCGATAAGGTCGAATCCCCGCTCCTGAAGCCCAAACGCCAGTTTTTCCTCTGTCAGAAGACCATCGGGGTCTGCAACAATGATCAGCTTGCTGATCCCCGCCACGAATTCCTTGAGGATGGATTCTCGCCAGCTACTCATTGTGTGCCTCCGTCCATGATCCCAAGCATCAGCAGCGGTCTGATTTCTGGCAGAAGTTCGCGGGCTGATTGCAGCTCACGTCTCCATTCAGCTTCGTCTGCGTCACAGCGGAACAGCCTGAATTGCCTCACTTCCGGCAGGCCTATCCGTTCAATGGCCTTCCGGCGGGAGACAAAAGAAACCATTCCGCGTTCTTCCTCTCGATCTACTGAAAGAAGGTGTGCATGTTTCATGGCTTCGAACACCTCACGGCCTGCCTGTTCAGCAGCCTCATGCAAATGCCTGTGGGCAGCAATGGATTGATCCTGATCAAGTGCTGAACCCATCCGGATTTCCCCACTCACAAGGGCATCCCAAATATGCCGTGCCGTGGGCAGAAAAAGCGTCCTATCTTCACTCAGAAAGACACTGAGGTAGCTTCGCCGCACCATAGGGATACGGAGGAACTGCGTTTTCGTGTACCCCCCCGCCTGGAGCCGTATCTCAAACAATCCCCAAAAACCCGAAATACCTGGCGGCAGGCCGTTTACCGCAACGCAGGGCAAGGGCTGACCCATGGTAATTTGAGGAAGGTTCAAAACCAGTCCCCGAATACGGGCGTTCTCCAGATTAATCAGTGACGCATCTGTCAGGCGGTCAGCATCCCGGGCATTGAATACGCACTTGCGCATTTCAACACCATCCGGCCATCGGA
>Ga0209510_1003018_pt1 | contig 16402 bp, 18 predicted proteins | sample BiotimSIPDNA_FD_185749 | JGI IMG/M metagenome (GOLD analysis project Ga0209510, IMG submission 185749) | Anaerobic biogas reactor microbial communites from Washington, USA - Biogas_R1 time_0 SIP DNA (SPAdes) (version 2) | ecosystem: Engineered > Bioreactor > Anaerobic > Unclassified | place... | reverse complement strand
TAGACGCAGCGGAAGCCAAACATGTAATGACTGAGGGCGGTATCTTCCAGATCGACGGCGCCCATAATGCCAACGCCACTGCCAAGGCTGGCTGGCTGGTTATGCCCGAATTGCTCGTGCAGCATGGCATTAATTGTGCTTATTCACTCGCTTCGGGCATGCCCAAAGAGTTGATTGGCTTGTCAACAGTGCCGCCCAATTCTCCGCCTGCACCCAAACTTTGGTACGACCTACCCTATGCCGTGGCTTTGCGAGATTTCTTCTCAGACTTCAAGATGCGTGCCCAGCAGAACACGCGTTACATCGAGTCGGACATCGAAGAAGCTACCCGCACTCACGTGATTGACACGCTGATCTCGATGCTCACCAGCGCTGATATTCAAAGCACGATCACGCCTGACGAAGGGCGTAACGTGCCCTGGCACTACAATAATATTCGCGGCATCCAAACGGTTAAGCAGACCTGGGCTGGGCTGGACGGCATCAATGAGTTGGTCAGCCTGAAAATGGACGGACCGCTGGGCGAAATGTCTCGTGATATTCGCGAACGCGCAGTCGCTTTTCTTGAAGAGATTATCGAGGTGGGCGGTTACTTCGCGGCGGTTGAAAAAGGCTTTTTCGTCGATTCCGCTCAATATCCCGAGCGCTCCGGCGATGGCATTGCCCGTGATGGTGATGGCGGCGTAGCAGCCAACAGCATCGTTAAGCGCGACGCTGACTATATGGCGCCAGTTTGCGGTCACTTTGGCAACAATAACCTGCCAGAAGGCACCGAAAGCGCCTGTGAACCGATTGGAGGCTGCACATTATGCCACCCCGAGCTGATCGCTTACATTGATGAACTCGACACCGAAGACTCCGTGGCGAAACGCATGGAAGCCACTTACCCTTACCGCAAGGGCAACCTGATCCGCCCCGAGGTGGAATGGGCTGGCGACGGTGTGGTTTTGCTGCAAATGATGATCCCTGATAACGAAGATTATGCCCGCGAGGCAGGGCTGGAAGTTGCCCGCCGCATGGGACTGAAAGACCCTCAGGTGATCAACCTGATGGTGCTTCACCCCGCCGAAGGCTGCTTCCTGGAAGTCAAGGGTAAGGTTGATTTTGACGTCGACCGCACCACACTCAAGATCCCGGAGAAGGTAGAACTGCTGCCCGAAGAAGAACTGCGTGAGGCAGTCAAGAAAACCACGCTTACAGTCGTTGCCGGCACAGTCGGTGAGGACGAGCATAGCGTTGGCTTGCGCGAGATTTTGGATATCAAGCACGGCGGCATTGAGAAGTATGGTGTGAAATACCATTATCTGGGGACCTCCGTACCGGTTGATAAGATGATCGACGCGGCGATTGAAACCGGCGCTAACGCCATTCTGATCTCGACGATTATCAGCCACAATAACGTTCATCGACAGCAGATGACCAAGCTGGCAGAACTGGCAACCGAGAAGGGTATCCGCGACAAGGTCGTTTTAATTGCCGGCGGCACCCAGGTTACCCCTGAAATGGCGGCTGAAACCGGCATGGACTCCACCTTTGGGCGCGGAACCAAGGGTAACCAGGTTGTAGACGCCATCGTGAAAGCCATGCGGGCGCGCAACCTGCTTTAGGATTTTAGTGGATATTCTGACAATTGAGGTCGGTTCGACCATTACCAAAGCAAACGCCTTCCGGCTCCTGCCGGAAGGTCGTTTTGAGCCTTTCGCGCAGGGCGTTGCTGCCACCACTGTGGAGGACGGCGACGTTTATATTGGTGCAGAAGCTGCCATGGCAGACCTGACCGCGAGTCTGGAGTCACCTCTCGATCAGCCGGAAATTCACCTGAACAGCTCAGCTGCCGGCGGTTTGCGAATGACCGTGCACGGACTGACTTATAACATGACTGCCAGGGCGGCGCGTGAAGCCGCCCTGGGCGCCGGCGCGATCATTAAAATGGTTACTGCCGGTTTGCTCGAAGACGACGATCTGGCAGAGATCGAGGAAATCAAACCAAACATCATCCTGCTGGCTGGTGGTGTCGATTACGGCGAAAAGAATGTTGTATTGCGCAATGCCGAGAAACTGGCTTCACTGGGGCTTGATGCGCCAGTGTTGTATGCCGGCAATGTTGCCATTCGCAGACAGGTCTGCCAGATCTTCAACAGCTGCGGTGAGCAGGAAGTGATGGTGACAGACAATGTCTTCCCGGATATAGACGTGCTCAACGTGGAGCCAATCAGAGAATTGATCCAGGAAGTATTCAACCGCCATATCATCCATGCCCCCGGCATGCAGCGGCTGCGCGAACTGACCGATAAGCCGATTTTGCCCACCCCGGGTGCGGTTTTGAAGGGCGCCATATTGTTTGCTGAAGAACTGGGCGATGTATTGGTGGTGGACGTGGGCGGCGCGACCACGGATGTGCACAGCGTGACCGAAGGCAGCCTGGAATGGTCACCGCTTATGACTGAGCCCGAACCGCGTGCCAAGCGCACCGTGGAGGGCGACCTGGGCGTATTTGTGAACGCGCGCAATATCGTTAGCCTTTCAAAGGAATATGAATGGGAGCAGCGCCTGGATGATCTGCAGGCAATGCCCGCCACCAAACGGCAGATTGACCTAACTCGCTGGCTGACCAGGCGGGCGGTGCAGACCGCCATCCGCAGGCATGCTGGTGTGGTGAGCGACCTATATACGCCGACAGGCAAAAAAAAGGTCGTCAAAGGCAAAGACCTGACTGCCATCCGCTGGTTGGTGGGAACAGGCGGGGCGCTAACGAGAATTCCTGGCGGCAAAGAGCTGCTGGAACAAAATTGCACAGGCTCAGGCAAATATCTGCTGCCTACTTGTGACGCCGAGATTTTGATTGACAAAGAATATCGCTTTTCAGCACTCGGCACCCTGGCGCACCAGTATCCGGAAGAAGTCAAGTCCACTTTCCGTTATTGGGCAGAACGGGAACTAAAGGAAAAATAACCAGGAGGACGAAAATGTACACCCGTACCCCCAGACTTGAAATTTACCCTGACCGTATCGAAGAAAACGCGCGGGCAGTGATCGGCATGGTGCATGCCCATGGCGCCCAGGTGGCTTGCGTGTCGAAAGTATTGCGCGCGCATCCAGCGGTTTTACAGGCATTTGTCAATGCTGGCGCCGATATGATCGGCGATTCGCGCATCCAAAACCTGGCGCGTGTAAAAGAAAATCAACCGGGTATACCCACGCTGCTTTTGCGTCTTCCCGCCGTTGGACAAGCGGCGGATACCGTAACCTGCGCGGATTATTCGCTTAACTCTTCTTTCGAAACCCTGAAGCAGCTATCAGCTGCGGCGATACAGGCTGGAACCTTACACAAGGCTATCCTGATGGTCGATGTCGGTGATCTGCGCGAAGGTGTCTGGCCAGACAGGGTTGTCCCGTTGGTGAAGGAAGCCACCGGGCTGCCCGGTATTGAGCTTGTCGGTCTGGGCGCCAACCTGGCATGTTATGGCGGTGTCATCCCCAGCGTCGAGAACATGCAGGCGTTAATCAGCGCACGCGATGCCTCGCGAAAAGAGACCGAACTGCCTCTAAACATGCTCTCTGGTGGAAACAGCAGTGCCCTCCCGCTGTTGGCAAGCGGAGAAATGCCCCGCGAGATCAACCACTTCCGTATTGGCGAAGCAATAATCCTCGGTCGCAACGTGCTAGACCGCAGTCCCTGGCCCGGAACCCGGCAAGATACCGTGCGCGTGGTGGCAGAGATCATTGAACTGGAAGTGAAACCCTCCATCCCGATCGGCGAAACCGGTCAGGATGCCTTTGGCAACGAACCTGAATTCGAAGACCGTGGGCTGCGCAAGCGTGCCCTGCTCAACCTCGGTCGCCAGGATGCCGTCATTGAGGGACTGGAACCGGTCGACCCCGGCATTATCGTGCTGGGCGGAAGCAGCGACCACCTGGTATTGGATGTCAGTGACGCGCAAACGCCGCTGCGCTTGGGAGACGAAGTTGCCTTCTACCCCGGCTACGGTGCCACGCTGGCAGCTGCCACCTCCGATTATGTTGAAAAAATAGTTGTAACCGATTAGAAACCTGGCGACCTGATGCTCTATCCAACCTATGCCCAAGTCCATTTAGACAATATCCGCGCCAACCTCGAGGAGATTCAGAGAGCGGTCGGGCTCAACCGTAAAATATTGGTGGCGGTCAAAGCCAACGCTTACGGTCATGGCTCAGTGCAAGTTTCGCGCGTGGCGCAAGAGGTTGGCTGCGAGTGGTTGGGCGTTGCCACCGTACCGGAGGGTATCCGCCTGCGCAAGGCGGGAATTTTGCTGGAGATTCTGAAATTCAGTCCAGCTCATTCGGAAGCGATGCTACCAGCAGTGAGGCATAACCTCACCCTGACGGTGGTTGACGTTGAAGGTGTCAGACAATTACAGGATGTCTGTGCCAAAGAAAACCTGCACGCCAAAGTTCATCTGAAAATCGATACCGGCATGGGGCGCATCGGCGCCACCCCCAAGGATGCTCCTGGTATAGCGGCTTTCATTGAGAAAGAATGCGCGAACATTCACCTTGAGGGTGTGTTTACTCATTTTCCGGTAAGTGATGTTGATCCGGAGTCAACCCGTGAACAAGTTGACAGATTTAATCTCGTTGTAACTGCCATTGAGGAAGCGATTGGTCGCAAGATTGAAATTGTGCATAGCGCCAACTCCGGTGCTGTGCTGGGGGCAGAGTATGCCTGGATGGACATGGTGCGCCCGGGCATCATGGTTTACGGTTTTTATCCGGACAAGCAAACACCCCAAAGCATCCCGCTAAAACCCGGTATGAGTCTGTTTACACAAGTGAGCTTTGTTAAGGAAGTCACAGCAGGAACAGGTATCAGCTATGGGCATACCTGGCACGCGCCGCAGAACACCTGGATTGCGACACTGCCGGTTGGTTATGCTGACGGCTTTAACCGGCTGTTTTCCAACCAGGGGCGGGTTTTGATTAATGGTCGCTCGTATCCCGTTGTTGGCAGAGTCTGTATGGACCAAACCATGATCGATCTGGGACCGGAAACGGACGTTAAGGTTGGCGACAAGGTGGTCTTGATCGGCAAAAGCGGGGATGAAGAGATCGCCGTGGACGAGTGGGCGCAAAAGCTGGGAACGATCACCTACGAGGTGACCTGCCAGATCAGCCCACGGGTGAAGCGTTATTTTGGGAAGCGGGTCGACTGATAATGACGGTACTGCAATTCTCAATATGGATATTGATAGATTTGGAATGTAGAAAGCACGGATAATTGGACTCCGAATTTGAGTCTACTGCCAACGGTAGCGGTGGGTTCAAGACGTGAGCAGATCTGAAATATTTAATCAGCTAAACCCACCCCGCTGGAATCACGGTTATCTTTTGATTTCCAATGTCTGTGCGTAGTTCTTGAGCTGGGGAGGTCTGACTAGATAAGCGGTAGTTGAATGCTCACGATTGGGACCTCCCCCTACACTCCACTAGTTTACCAATAGATTTTGCATATTTACCAGAAAAAAAAAGGGGGAAAGGCGATTTTCATATCGAGAATAGCTGAAAGCAAGCATTTGGTGCTTGACAAAATCGCCCGATAGTTGATATACTCATTCACCGCGTCTCCTGTAAGAGAGACGCTTAATTACGTAATTAGTTGGAAGGGTAGTGCCATGAATCATGCAGAATTATTGAAGTCTGTGCAAGCAGAGAAAAACGAAAGTATTCCTGATCTTTTCCCTGGCGACAACGTCAGTGTTCACATGAGAATTAAGGAAGGCGACCGCGAGCGCATCCAGGAATTTAAGGGTGTGGTTTTGTATGTGCGCGGAAGCGGCAACGACGCCAGCTTCACCGTCCGCCGGGTTGCCAGCAATGGTATCGGCGTTGAACGCTCCTTCCTGTTTAATTCACCCCGCATCGCCAAGGTCGTGGTCGAACGCCACAACCGTGTGCGCCGCGCGCGTCTTTACTTCCTGCGTGAACGCACCGGCAAGAGCGCCCGCCTGAAGCAGCGTTTTTAATTTCAAACCAGAGGACAAATTGTTCTTTCGAAAAGCCTGTTTCCGATGATTACGGAAGGGCTTTTTGATTTAACCAGGAGGAAATGAATGAAAAAACCAATCATTGCCATTCCAGCCGGACACATTGTAAACAAAAGTGGTGTGAAGGTCTATCAAAGTCCATGGATGGACGTGAACGCCATTCTGACAGCAGGCGGATTGCCAGTCTTACTGCCGGCTGCTTTGCCTTTGGATGAAATACCGGCATTGGTGGCTCAATATGACGGTTTTTATTTATCTGGTGGGGGTGACATCAACCCGGAAGTTTACGGCGAAGAGAGCCACGAGCGGGTTTATGGCGTAAACCCCGAACGCGATGCTTTTGAACTTGCCTTTGTTCGACAGATTATTTTGCAAGACAAGCCGTTATTAACAGTTTGCAGGGGTACACAGATGCTGAATGTTGCTTGTGGGGGCACGCTTTATGTCCATATCGCCAGCCATATCCCCGGCGCAAAAAAACACGATTGGTGGCCATCCTACAAGCGCAATAAACTGGTTCATGATGTCTCGGTTACAGCCGGATCACGGTTTGCGAAAATTGTGGAAGTCCCTGTTCTGCATACCAACAGCCTTCATCATCAATCCATCAACCGGGTTGGTGATGGATTACAGAGTGTCGCTTTTGCGTCCGATGGTGTGATTGAAGCTTTGGAATACCCTGATAAAGGATTTATTTTTGGGGTCCAGTGGCACCCTGAGTGGCTGCAAGACCAGCAGCCAATGCGGGCCATCTACCACGAATTTGTCAGGGCTTGCCTGGAAGATAATGGAACTCAACGATAAAGACCTCACGCTCAGAAAGGCTGTAGCGACGGATGTCCGGCAACTAACCGAGTGGTGGAACGATGGTCGGGTGATGGAGCATGCCGGGTTTCCTAACGGTCTCGGTATCACTGAAAATGAAACCCAACTATTGATAGAGAATGCTGATCGAAAGAATATGACTCTCTTGATCATCGAGGTGGAAAACAAACCTGTTGGGGAATGCAATTTCCGCCTGATGGGTGATCAGGCAGAGATAGGGATAAAAGTGTGTGATCAGTCTTATCAAAACCGCGGTTTTGGACGCAGAGCTCTGAAACTGATGATCAGCCATGTGTTCAATAATCCAGAGATTACGAAGGTCATCCTTGACACCAATATCGACAACAAGCGTTCGCAGCATGTTTATCGCTCGCTGGGGTTTAAAAAAGTTGCCACCCGTTATTATGCGTGGCAAGATCAGCTTGGGCGATGGCAGACAGCAGTTGATTTTGAGCTTAATCGCGAAGCTTGGTACGGCAGCAAGTACGCAGCAGGCTAGCAAGCTATAATTGGGCTATGGTTTCAAAACTTACCTCAAACGCTCCGATCGGAATCTATGATTCCGGTGTTGGCGGTCTGACAATTTGGCGGGCTGTTCGCGCAATTTTGCCGCAGGAAGATCTGGTCTATATTGCCGACCAGGCAAAGGTGCCCTATGGCGACCGCAGCCTCGAAGAGGTAAGGGGGCTGGCAGAGGGGGTAACACGGTTTTTGATGGACCAGGGGGCAAAGCTGATCGTGATTGCCTGTAACACGGCATCGGCAGCGGCATTGAAATACTTGCGAGACCTTTTTCCTGATTACCCATTTGTGGGCATGGAGCCGGCAGTAAAACCAGCAGCCGAGCAAACGCTGAGCGGAAAAGTAGGTGTGTTGGCGACCCCCTCCACATTTCAAGGGGAGTTATATGCCTCGGTGGTAGAACGTTTTGCTCATGTCGTGCAGCTTTATCAAGCTACCTGCCCGGGTTTGGTGCAGCAGATCGAAAAAGGCTGCCTGACCACACCGAAAACACGGCAGATATTAGACAAAGCACTTGAACCGATGCTGAAAGATGGTGTCGATACGCTGGTTATGGGCTGTACGCACTTCCCGTTTGTGATTTCGCTCATCAGGGAGATCGCCGGTGAAGACGTGAGCGTGATCGACCCTGCGCCAGCGGTTGCTAGGCAGGTGAAACGGGTTTTGGAAGCCAGGGGGCTGCTTTCGGGGCGCAAAAGCGCAGGGCAAAAGGTTTTTTGGACCAGCGGAGATGCTGCTAAGATGGCAGTGCTTTTGCCAAAATTAATCGCGGTGGCGGGTGAAGTCGGTCAGCTTCGCTGGGAAGAAGGCATGTTAAGCTTGTCATCCTGAACGAAGTGAAGGATCTTGTGTTTTCAATATGACAAAGATTCTTCTGAACCAGACTCTGAATGAAATGAACAACAAAACAATCTCGAATAACATCAAATTATTATTGACAAACAATAAGATTAATGATAAACTGCCTTTACAAGCGTTAAGCTGAAGGAGGTTTAAATTGAAAATTCGCGTTCAGACCATAATCGTAGAACTTGGAGTTTTGTTCGCCATACTGTTGACCCTTGCTTTCGGTGCTTATCTGGTGCCGATGTCTCATGACGTGGCAGCAGTGAATCCAACCATCACCTACATGCGGGTTCCTGTGCTTCTCATGGCATGGGCGGTGTTGGCTTGCGCACTGGCAGCGTTGCTGATGGCTTTTTTGCTCCTGGAGCGAATCAGGAAAAGTAGGATTTTTGAACAGAAATCGGTGAGCCTGTTGAAAGGAATCGGTATCTGTGCTCTGGCAGCCATTCTTCCAATGGTAATTCTGATTATTTACACGGAGGCACACGTGGCTGGCTCAATTACAAACTTGTGGGTGATGCTGGGCATTTTTGCCATGATCATTGCGGCAATATTCATCTTCCTGGTCGCGGCACTCTTCCAGAGGGCGGTCGATTATAAAGAAGAAGTTGATCTGACGGTTTGAGGCAGCTATGGCGATTATTATTAATTTGGATGTTGAACTTGCTAAGAAAAAAATGAGCCTGACTGAACTTTCTGAGAAGGTTGGCATCACCATGAGTAACCTATCAAACCTGAAAACCGGCAAGGCGAGAGCAATCCGCTTTTCGACGCTTGAGGCGATATGTGAAGCTTTGCAATGCCAGCCCGGAGACATATTGGAATACAGACCATAACATTCAGAGAAACGGTCGGCCTTTTACGATTCATAATCATATCCAACCCGCTATGGACAAGGCAGACCTTATCGCTGCGAAAGGCAAAGGGCGAGGCAAGACATCATTTCTACAACCCACGGTTTCATCTTCTTTTCGGACTAAACTTAGAGATGAGAGGCAGGTGAACAATGATTGATTCGATCAAAAACCGCAGGAGTATCCGCAAATTTCGCGAACAACCAGTGGAGGATGTAAAACTAAACGAAATTCTGGAGGCTGCCAGGTTGGCGCCTTCGGGCAACAACAAGCAGCCCTGGCATTTTATCGTCATCAAAGATCAGGGGATGAAAAGGCAGGTCGCCGAGGCGACGAACAACCAGATGTGGATTGCCACAGCTCCGGTGGTGATCGTGGCGGTGGCAGACATGCTTGCCCGGAGTGAAGATTATGCCGGGTTGCATGTGGATGAGGAAACGGGTAATTTTGACGTCAAACGTATTGTTCGCGACACCACCATCGCGGTCACGCATATCCTCCTGGAGGTCGATAACCAGGGCTTGGGTGCCTGTTGGTGTGGGGCGTTTGCCCAGAAGAGTATCCGCCCGGTTTTGGGCATCCCTGTAGATAAATTTGTTCTGGCTGTGATTCCGATTGGCTACCCTGCCAGTCAGCCGCAAGCCAGAGAGCGCAAGGCTTTGGAAGAGATTGTTAGATACGAACGCTGGTAAGTTGCGTTTTTAGAAATAGGGGCGGGTTATGCTGCTCGCTTATTCTGCACACTGTGTGTTGCTCTCAGCGTCATGACCATTCCCGCCCGTCAACAACAATGCCGTTGCGAAGGCGGCTTGCCAGGTGATGATTTGAACCTGGTTTTTCAGTAAGGCGCTGAGCAACTGTTCTGGTGTGAATAAATGCAATTCTTGTTCTTCCAGATCGTCAGAGACATGGGTCAAATCTGTATAAGCGGCATTGAGAGCCAGGAAGTAATGTCCCCTTCCATTGCCTCGGTTGGCATCGGTCATAAAACTCCCTAATTTTATCCACTCTTCAGCGACATACCCCGTTTCTTCCAAAAGCTCGCGTTGAGCAGCGGCTAATGGGTCTTCGCCGTCTTTTATATAACCACCAACAGGGGCAAGAGTCGTCCCATGGGCGGCGTACTTTGTTTGTTCGAAAACAAGGAAGCGTCGTTGATAATCCTGGGCAACAACGATGATAAAGTCGGGTGTGTCGATCCAAATCCAGTCGTCGATTTTCTGACCGTCGGGTAATTCGATTTGATGGGATTCCAGACGGATCCATGGTTCTTGATTAAAGACCTGAGTACGCTTATTTGTTTTCCAGCATCGCATTTTAATATCCTACACTAAGTCACCGAACCTTAACCCGAGATTGTTGGGGTTTACCTGTAAGTCAGAAAAATTTTCAAAACTCAAATCTCTGAATGCATGGTCTGTGTTTCGATTGAAAACATCCAGCAAAGCGCTATAGCTCAGGTTGATGCGCGTATCCCAATCCAAACCTAAAGCTTTGGCTGCCTTACGAATCTGATCGGGGCTTTCGCCCTCCAGCTCAACAAACAAACCAAAGGGAGTCTCATCGACCGAGACCACCAGGCTGTTCAGCTGATAATTGGCTCTATATTTCTCATACATCATAACCACCTGGTAGCCCAATGCCTCGAGAAGGCGTTTTGTCGCTTCAAAATCAGAGACAATTACTTCGACCTCCTTGCGCTGCAGCACTTCTTCCACCAACACACCAGGACCCTTGAAGGTCAGCCGCGCATGGGTGTCCATTCTTAAGCGCAAAACCTGCCTCTTGGCGAGCAGGCTGCCATCAGCCAGGTCAAAACGCAGGTTCAATTCGTGCACACGTTCCTGGATGCAGAGAAGCTGCAGTTCAATTATCTTTTTAATCAGAGCGTTGTGATCTCTGACCAGGAATTTAACCTCAATCTCCTGATCCATCTACAGCTTCCTTTTTGGTCGACAGATAGATGTACACACCAATCATGATCAGCCAGACCAGGTGGAGCACGACTGTGAAACCGTGATTACCCGGTTGTTGGTCGGGTGACCACAAGACCAGGCGTTCAACCCAGGCTATGATGATTGTGAGCATGGCGGTTACCGAAAGTGCCGGCAATTGCCAGGTGCGCCGTTCTTTCATGGCAATGTAAGCAGTCATGCCAAAGGCGAGTTGGATGAACCCCGTGACCATTAAATAAGTGGGCAACCAGGAAGGAAAGTCGAGCTCAAAAATGACTCCCCGGCGAACCAGTGTATTCAAAAAACGGCTGAATCCGAGCACGGCGACAATCGCCAGGGTCCACATCAGCACAAAATGCAGCGCCCATGCCCAAAAACCAGGTTCCTTTATTTTCGGTCGGATATCATCCATGTTTATTCTCGCTTTCATTATAGTCGGTCAGGTATCCCAGGTTTACCAGGGCTTGCGCAACTGCCTTCTCGCCGCCTGTTTTTACGATCACAGCTGTTGGACCAAGGCTTTCACCCAGCCATATCCCTGCACCGGATTCCCGCAGGGCTGGCAGCAGCTCGGGAGAGCCTAACCGCAAGATAACCTGCGTCTGAATGCTTGCCTGGGCACCTTCTTTTTCCCAGCATTTAATCGCTTCGTATAAAACCGGAGGCAGCCCAGCAGCGGCATGATTGCGCAAAAGCTTAACCAGGTGCCTGGGCAGCAAGCCTTGCTTGCCAGCCCTCAATAGAGATTCAGGTGTTATCTGGTATGTGCCTTCCTGCGGCGAAACCTCCAGCCAATCCACAAATCGAGAGACCTGGTAGCGCACAATGCGGGGTGACCGATCGGTCATATGGATTTTTCCCGTTGAAGTCAGTTTAAATGGCTCTTCCTCCGGTGCGTCTTCTGCCAAGTCTACGCCAGCCAGAATTTGGAAAAAGCGCATATTCAATCTGAAAAGTTGCCGGTTGTCTGGGTCAGTTCCAGCAGTATCGACCATTCCCAACAGCGGCAGCATGCGCAGCACCATAAAGTCGACCAGGCGACCTTCCACAGGCAGCCAGCTCTCAAAGCCAATTAGCATCTGCTGTGGGTTCGATTCGTCCACCACGGTCCAGCTAAAGTACTCTTCCTGCTCCCTCAAAAAATCAGGGCTGCTCTTGCGAATCATTTCCACCAAGGTGTCAATCGAATACCATTGGTCTGCCTGCAGCCCCAGCAGGATAGCGACAAGCGATTGCCGGGCAGCCTGGGATCGCACCGGGGTCTGGCTTTCCACCTTCAGCTCCGGCAGGAAGGACAGCTCATGAAACTCTTCTGAATTAAGCCATTCAGTACCAAGCCAGGAAATTGCGTGGTTCCGGCTCAGTTCCAGGAATTTGCGTGCCAGGTCAGTAGGCTTCCTTTCTGGATCAATCAGTCCGATGGAGAACAACAGCGCTTCCAGGATCTGTGAATCCTGGTCTGAGATATTTGTCCTCTCCATGTATGCTGACGGATTATCGAAACGCCAGGCAGCCAGCAGGATACAGATAGAATCCAAAACCGCGGTTGTTGCGGTCGAAAATATATAATTTTCAGGCAGCTTAATGGGGTTGAGCTTAAATTCAAGCGCTGGCATTTCAACCTCTGGCACCAATGGCAGAAGCTCTTCCGGCAGGTATGCCATCTCTTGCAGCTGATCAGCCACCCGTAAAAAGTCCCGCCCAAGCAGCCCGTGGTACCAGAGCGTCTCACTGGTTGAAGCCGGAAAAGCCCAGGGTTGTTCCTTTTTTCGCAAATTCTTGCCCAGCGCCCGAATTTCACCAAAACGCTGCGCGAAGGTGGACCATGCCAGCCTGCCATCATGTGCTTTCAAAGCCAAAATGGCTTGTTGAGCAGCTTCTGGCAAGCGCTCAAAAACGGAAGCAAAACTCTCGGGCTGTTGAATTTCGGTCTCGAGAATTAACAGCAAACCGGGTTTGTCGATGCCCTCAGCCTCAAGCCCCCAGGCAAGCGCCACCTGGCGTAATTGGTCAATTTCTAAGGCACGTAAACTGGCAGTAAGCCCGGGCATAGTAAAAGGAGTATACATCAAAAACAAGGGGCATATGCAGTTGTCAGGTGTAAGCGGGTGAGGTTTTTATTCGATTTTGAAGCTTTTGACGCCTTCGATTTCTGAGATTTGTTCGACCATGTTCTCTAATTTTTCGCTGCGGTTGAAACGAGCCACAATCTCAAGGCGCAAGGTTTTGCCCTTAACGCTCTTCTGGACAGAAAAGGTGATTACCTGGTCAGCGATGCGAGCCATTGTTTTACGAACAGCACGGATAATGCCCTTGGTATCGTGCACTTCAATAACCACATTACGGATCACATTGATGCGCACAAACCGTTTTTCGTAGACATCCAGCACAGACAAAACAATCATCAAGACCACAGTGGTAACGATTGAGACGACATAATATCCAGAACCCACAGCCAGACCAACGATTGCCATCGTCCATAGGGTGGTGGCGGTCGTGAGCCCTTTGACGGTGAAACCAGAGCGCAAGATCGCGCCGGCGCCAAGAAAACCGATGCCGGAAACAACCTGCGCAGCCAGGCGAGTGGGGTCGGTTCCAGCTGAATCGGCGATATTGATCGAGAGCATCATTGCCAGGCAGGCACCGATCACGAGAATCATGTGGGTGCGCAGACCCGCGGGTTGACTGTCTCGCTCCCTCTCAAAACCGATGATGCCACCGAGAACCAGGGATAACCCTACGCGGATAAGCATATCGTTCAAAGGGATTGCTTCCATTTTGATACCTCTTCAGACTCGAACAAATTACTTGTGACTTGTTATTTTATCACGCCTGTTAATCAGCCGTTAACTTGTAGACAGCAATTTTCAGCAATTCTACTAATGGGATATTTTAGATCTACTACACAGAATGCACGGTCAAGCGGACGCTGATGTATCCGAAGTAATATCAATGGTAGAGGTGGGTTCAAGACGTGAGCAAAACTGTAATTTTTTAATCAGTACCCCCGTTGGAATGGCGGTTAATTTTCAGCTTCCAAGGACTGTGCGCAATTCTTGATCTGGGGAGGTCTGACTATGTAAGCGCTCATTGAGTGTTCGCGATTGGGCCTCTCCCTAAGCGTATATATATCTCGGTTTGTACTTTATCAGGGCAAAAATCCAGTTTTTTTTTCACATTGAGAATTACTATTCAGAAAGTCCCCAAACCACCCATTTGTGGTAAAAGACATTAGAATATCCGCAGGTATACAGGTATGAAAATCTTTTACAGATCTCTTTGAGCAAGGCAACAGGACGCTGGTCAGCGTTCAGTCAACTGTTGTCACATACCCACCGTTTCCTGAGAAGTCTACCTACCTTCTGGATCCGCTGGCATGTGACAGCGGATTTATTATTTTAAGGCAAACAGCCGGAACAGGAGGTAAAGAACACCAAGATCCCTTTTAATCAAAATCGGTATATTGATGTATTAGTTGGATTATTTGATGAATGGAATGTAGTTTAAAACTTTTCAGGAGGAACAAAAATGCGTGATAAAGTTACAAAATTTTTTGCCTCAAGATGGGGAATTATCATCGTAGGCGCAGTGATCGGTATATTGGGACCTGTTTTACAAAAATTAGGGAATCCACCCAATATGGGAATCTGTGTTGCCTGCTTTGAGCGTGATATTGCTGGCGCGTTGGGCTTGCACCGTGCCGGTGTTGTCCAATATATCCGTCCGGAGATTATTGGTTTTGTGTTAGGGTCAACAGTAGCCGCGTTGATTTTCAAAGAGTTCAAAGCAAGGGGTGGCTCCGCTCCGATCATCCGTTTTGTTTTAGGAGTGTTTGCCATGATTGGTGCCTTGGTGTTTCTGGGATGCCCTTGGCGGGCGGGGTTCCGTTTGGCAGGCGGAGATATGACCGCTCTGATCGGTCTTTTGGGACTGGCGATTGGAATCGGTGCCGGTGTTCTCTTTTTACGGTCTGGTTACAACCTGGGGCGCAGCCAAAAAACCTATCCGGCTGTTGGCTGGATCATGCCTGGCATCATGATCGGGCTTCTCCTTCTCCGTATTTTTAGTCCTGTGTTTAGTGAGGGTGGTCCGATTTTCTTCAGTGAAACAGGTCCGGGTTCAATGTATGCCCCGTTGTTTATTTCGTTGGGAGCAGGCTTGCTAATCGGCTTTTTGGCTCAGCGTTCCCGTTTTTGCACCATGGGTGCCGTGCGTGACGTTATTCTCATCCGCGATTTTCACCTGCTCAGCGGGTTTCTGGCATTGGTCGGGACTGCTTTAGTGACCAATCTGCTGCTTGGTCAGTTTAAGTTTGGTTACACAGCCATGCCCATCGCCCACAGCAACCTTTTGTGGAACATACTCGGTATGGTCCTGGCAGGGCTTGCCTATGCCCTGGCTGGTGGCTGCCCGGGACGACAATTGTTCCTCTCTGGTGAAGGTGATAGCGATTCGGGCATTTTTGTGCTGGGGATGATCACCGGCGCAGCGATTGCCCACAACTTCAATCTGGCAGCAAAAGCCGATTCGGTTGTTGATGGTGTCCTTCAGGTTGGAGGAATTTCATCGTATGGGATGATTGCAGTTGTTTTGGGGCTGGTGGTTTGTTTGCTTATTGGTTTCACCATGCGTCAAAAGACAGCATAAATAAGGAGATTAGCATGAGCATAACTGTAGACGTTCGCGGGCTATCCTGCCCTCAACCGGTAATTTTGGTTCAAAAAGCGATTGATAAAGGGGAATTCCCCCTTGAGGTCCTCGCCGATTCAGTCACATCACGCGAAAATGTGCGAAGAATCGCTCAAAAACTCGGCTGCAATGTGGAAATCATTGAGCAAGATGATGAGTTTAAACTGGTAATCAGCAGATGAGCTTAACCGCATCAGAAAGTCCTTCTTCAAGAACGAAGGATGGTGCTCTTTACCTTGATAATGCGGCGACTTCCTGGCCTAAACCGCCAGGAGTCGCCAGGGCAATGGTGCACGTCCTTGAAGAGGCAGGAGCAAACCCCGGGCGTTCAGGACATCGGCTTTCCATTGAAGCGGCGCGGGTGATCTTTAACGCGCGGGAAGCGGTTGCTGAGTTGTTTGGCGCCAGTGATCCTTTGCGCGTGATCTTTGGGTTAAATATTACCGACGGGATCAACCTGGCGCTGCATGGCATTTTGGGACCTGGCGACCATGTTATCACCAGCAGTATGGAACATAATGCCATCATGCGCCCGTTAAATGAACTGCGTCAAAAAGATGTCCGGTTCACAAAAATTGCCTGCAATGCAGACGGAAGTCTGGATCCTGCTCTGATTGAATCAGCCATTCAACCGAATACACGGTTAATTGCTCTTAACCATGCCTCCAATGTTTGTGGAACGATTTTGCAT
>Ga0209510_1003017_pt1 | contig 16408 bp, 12 predicted proteins | sample BiotimSIPDNA_FD_185749 | JGI IMG/M metagenome (GOLD analysis project Ga0209510, IMG submission 185749) | Anaerobic biogas reactor microbial communites from Washington, USA - Biogas_R1 time_0 SIP DNA (SPAdes) (version 2) | ecosystem: Engineered > Bioreactor > Anaerobic > Unclassified | place... | reverse complement strand
ATCAAAGATCTCCTCACGGTAGTTCGGATTTCGCTTCAGAATCGCCTTCTTTGTGTCAAAATACACTAACGTGTAGGGCCCGCTCCCGACCGGCTTGATCCCGAATTCCTTGCCGTAGTGCGCGACCGCTTCGCGCGGAACCACTGCCGAGTAACCCATCGCCAGCGTGTAGATCAACTGGGGATAGGGTTCCATAACTTCAATGCGGATGGTATAGGCATCGACAGCCTGTAACCCTTCAATCTCTTCAGCATAGTTCGATCCACGTTCCTTCCAGTCATCGATTCCCTTGATACGCCCCTGCCATAACCAGGCCCCTTGGGGGAGATTCTTCGGATCAAACATCCGCTTGACCGAATAAACGAAATCATGCGCGGTGACTTCACGCCCTTTCCCATCAGGAAAACAGGGATTGTCAGCGAAACGAACTCCCTTGCGCATACGGATCGTGTATACCAACCCATCCTCGCTCACCTCTGGCATCGACTCAGCCAGTGATGGCTTCATCTCGTAGGGTCGGGCAAGGTATTTGTAGTCATAGAGTGTATCATAGATACTCGTGATCATGAGGTTGCTGTACTGGGTGGCCCCCTGGGTAGGGTCCATGGAGATTGGGGCGCCATTCTCCGAAAACCGGAAAACCGTGGTGTCCGCAGGTCTACTGCGGTCTCCGCAACCCGCCAGAACAATGCCTAAAGCCACAGCCAGAGCACCTAACCCGACCCAACGAAAAAAAGAAGACATCAAAGACTGCTGATTCATGATGAAAGACATGCCATGCATACTACTCGATTTAAGGTCTTATCCCAACATAGAACCATCATTGAACCGGAATTTCACTCAGGCTCAGTACAATCCTCATGTCGGATTGATTCATACAATCGAAAACAGGGAAACTGAGCTAACAGCCTAAGCAGAGAGCGTGACAAATCAATCCATTGTCGCACAAATCATACATTACGGTCGCAATCGCCGCTTCCCAAAGACCGCAAGGATTAACCTCACAGTCTTCCAATGCCGGGGATCGCAAATGCCCTTCGCTCTCCTTTTGCGCCCCTCAAATCCTGCCACGCTTCCAATTCAAGATCCAACACGACCAGTGAAGCAGTCGGCATATCACCAATTCCAGCACCTTCGACCAGCAGGTTCGCCACATCCGTTATCCCGGGATTGTGACCGACTACCAATACCGCAGTTTCCGCCAGTAGACGCTTGCGCAGCGACCACATGAACTTTCCAGCCTCCGCGTGAAAAAGCTCTGGAATTCGCACAATCCGGCCTTCATCAAACCCCAACTCCCCACATAACAATCGGGCGGTATCCAGCGCCCGGACCGCAGGGCTGCTCAAAACACAATCCGGCATCCACCCTTCACGGGCCATCAAACTCCCGATCTCTCTGGCTTCACCCTCACCTTTCTCCGACAACGGCCGCTCGTGATCTTCAAGTGATCCCGAAGACAAGGCCTTCGCATGCCGGACCAAATACAGGGTTTTGCGCGTCGCTGTCATGGCGGCATCCAACAAAAATGCCGCACCGGGATCAACCCAAATGCGGCTTGCGGCAGGCATTATGCCAAAAAGAAAGAGGAGAGCACCGACGAATCCTAACTACTATCTCACACAATTCGATCCTCACAATCTACTAAACGATCGAAATCGATGCTCCCCTCAAATGTCAGTTCCCCACGATGAATAGAGACTGCATTCTATCCAACGAAGAGCCAACCTTGTTGATTGCGCTCTTCGCCGGATTTATGAACCCTGTGTTTTCAACCCGCCTCTATTATCGGGTATATGGAGGAAAACTTTATGCGAAATCGCTGAAATGCACCGATGACGCCCCCCGACAGAAGGTTATTTTGATGCTTTAAATAATCATTTACAGACAACCCTCCCCGAAAAGGCGTGCAGCCTGTAAAAGTGCCATCAATCAAGGATCCAATCGTAGTCAAAACAGCTCAGCAGCTCGCATCCACCAGCCCTGACCACTACATCGTCTTCGATCCGGCAGCCTCCAAGCCCCGGATAATACAAACCCGGTTCCACAGTCACGACCATGCCAGACCGAAGGACCACCGGCACATTCCGTCCCAGGCGGGGAGCCTCATGAATATCCAAGCCCAATCCATGTCCCGTCCCATGAAAAAAGCCGGTGTAGGTTCCGCCACTCACCTCACTGCGATACCCCAAGGCGTTAAAATGCGCTTCTACGCCGGCATGGACGTCTCCTGCTACCACCCCGTCCGCAATCCGCTCGAGTGCAATCAGCTGCGCACTCCGGACGGCTTCCACCAACTTGCGCTGCGCTGCCCCAGGCTTTCCCTTGAAGAAAGTGCGGGTCAAATCCCCCCAATAGTGACTGCTCTTCGAACGCGGAAACAGATCCACGATGATCAACTCGCCAGCCCGAAGCGGTCCGGAACCCCGCTCATGCGGGTCACAGGCCTGATCCCCGCCGGCGACAATCGGATGATGCGCTACGGCTCCCTTTTCCAGACAAAGCGTCTCCACCCACACATGCACCTTTTCCGCAGTCAGCACTTCGCCATCCCAATACAGCACCCCATCGTTGCCAACTCTTGAGCCCGCCAAGCGCTCCCGCACCATCGCAAGCGCATCCTCGGTGATCCGAACCGCTTCCCGGATGTGGGCCACCTCTGCCTCCGTCTTGAGCAGGCGCTCCTCAACCTGAGCCGATACCGATGAATTCAACTCCAATCCCTTGCGCCTCAACTCATCCGCAAGCGCTATCGGGAACACCCGTGGCACCTCCACGCTGCCGACTCCATATTCCTTGCACAGCGATAGGATGATCAGGCTCTCCGGGCTCAACCCTTCGCCAAACGCTGCTTTCGCGGCCGGCATAATGGCAGCTGTGTCAACAATCCGGTCCACCTTGGCAGTCTTCACCGCCCGACCATACTCCAAGGGACTGACAGCGAGCACCTTCGTTCCCCCCACCTCAAGCAAAGTCAACGCATCCGGTGCCATGAACCCCGATAGGTAGAGCAAATCGGGAGCGTTTTCGGGATTGTCGTGAAAGAGACGGACAAGGGCTTCGTTTTCGGTTTTCATGCTTTATGCCTTCACAATGACTGTGCTAGTCTCGACATCATGAGTCAATGCATCCCTCCTCGCTTCTCCCGGATTCTGTCTCGCATCCTACCTGTCATCCTGATTTCTGCGATCCCCGCATGCACTGCTCCGGAACATGGTGCATCCAACAACAACACTCAAAAACAGATTCGCCTCAGTCTCGGAAATGCCAGCATCGAGGCCGAACTTGCGTTGGATAATCCCACCCGTGTGCGCGGACTCATGCACCGCGAATCCATGCCCGCTGACCATGGCATGCTTTTCGTCTTCGATCAGCCGTCCCGACAGTCATTCTGGATGAAAAACACCCACATCCCACTCGACATCGGATACTTCAATCCATCCGGAGAGTTGCTGGAAATCCATCCCCTGCACCCCCACAACCTCGACTCCGTGAAATCCCTCAGCTCCGAGATCCAGTTTGCACTCGAGGTGAACCGGGGCTGGTTCCGGAACAACAGCATCACACCCGGGGCCAGGCTCGACCTCGACCCCCTTCGACGCCACCTCCGATCCAAAGGGATTAACGCTTCCTTCTGAGGAACAAAACACATCCCCCAAACCCACGCCATCCCAGAAGCGCCCTCCAAGGAAACTCGCCCCCTTACCGAAACCGAACGCACCTTGGCCCGATGGATGCTCGAAAACGGAATCGAAGTATCCGGATCGGGGGACCCGCTGAAAATCCTGCCTTCGCCCGAACAGTTGAGACCGTGCCTGAATACCGGCAAACCCTAGACAAACGGCGGCTCCACTCCACGCTCACTTACCGCATCTGTGGATATCCGTTCGGCGAAAACAATGCTTCTCGAACTCCATGGTTCCAATGACACCAAGAAGTGAGCAAATAAACCCGACAAGAAAACGCAGGGGCCAGTCTGCCCAACCCTTTAGCTCAGGCACCAAAAACCCGATGAAAATGGCTAAAAAGGCCTCACACTATCTCCATTCAAAACATACCTCAAAAGATACATCTCGATCAATAGGGACGCATAAATCAGGAAGAGAGAGCATCCTCCACGGAAGTGAACACCTTCCAACCCTTCGATTCCTCGAAAGCCTTGGATTCCTGATCGATACGCTCGTTACCCACCACATAGCATTTCAGAGTGAGCTCCTGACAATACTTCATGGCATCCAACATGAACTTGACGATGTTCATATTGAGCGTTTCGAGCGTGTGCACATCCACGACCACTTTCCTGAAACCATTATCCACAGCCTTCGTGATCTTTTCGCGCAAGAAGCCATTCACTTCAATAATAGAATGGTTCGACGGATTCTCCGGCAAGGCAATCAGCAGAAAATCCTTCTCAAACGTGAAATACTTCTCGGAAGTATCAAGATTGGCAGCATTGGCAATCTTGGTTTCCAATTCGTGAAAATCCACAGGTTTGGTCACGATATTCGTGAAGCCGGTGTCCTGTGCCCTCGCCTGCTCATGGGTGTCGGTCTTGACGATAAGGGCAAAAATCGGAGTATACTTGTGACGCGGATTGGATCTGAGTATCCGGAATAACTCTATGCCCGAATCATGAGGCAGTGAAAGGCTGATGATGACCACATCCTGCTGCGTCTCCTGCGCCGCATCGATTGCTTCGCCAGTAGAAGAAACGACATTCACTTTCCAACTGGGATACGAAAAACCGCTCCGGAATTGCTCGGCGATAGCCGGCTTGTCTTCCACCAACATGATGTTGAGTGGGTCGGTCAGCTTTCTGCGTTTATCCTGGATTTCAGAGATGGGTCGAAGGTCAATCACCCGCCCCACCTTCTCAATCAGCGTCTCCTCGCTGAAAGGCTTCACAATATAGTCACGGATTCCGATCTTGGCGATCTTCAAGACGGTTTCCTTACCGGCTTCAGCGGTCAGCATGATCACTGGGATGTGCTTGAGCGAATTATCCGCCTTCAGCTTGGTGAGCATCTCAATACCATCCATGACCGGCATGGTAATATCCAAAAGGATGAGATCCGGATTCTCCTTGCTTGCGGCAGCGAGACCCTCAACACCGTTCGTACCTTCGCAGATTTCCAAGTCGAAATCCGTAAAGGCCTTCTTAACGATCATCCGGACGGCCTTTGAATCGTCGACAGTTAGGCACTTTTTACTCATGGTTCCCTCAAGTCAGACAGATCAATCTCCGGTGCGAATGAAGAGGTCAGCAACAAATGCATTCCCCTCGGTGTCGAAATAGAACGTCTCGCGCTGCGATTGGGACGTCGATTCAACACTGAAATTGGTACCTCTCAGGATCGAGGGAATGGTCAATTGGCAACTGTAACCCTTATGACTAAGCTGATTCTTGAATCCGCCAACCGTCATGTTGGCAAGTTCGCCGAGGGCATCATTCACCATCTCATGATCGCTGGGCTCAAGATCGCCCATCCCAAGTAACTGACGGGTGAGCTTGAGAGCAAGAGTGGCTTCCATACACAGATATACCATTCCGTAGATCTTGCCGCTGAAACCTACGTTGGCCGCGATCATCGGATTATTCGAATTGTAGGCGGGGGGGACGCTCTCCTCCGAGGTCATCGAGGACTCATGACGGTCCAAGTCAACCTGCATACTCAGCATGGTGGTAAAAACATCCTGAACTGCCGAGACCATCATTCCCACCAGCTCTTCTTCCGGGATTAGTATTAGCTTGGACATATTTCGAAAGCAATCTTGGTTTATGTATCGGTATAAGCGAGAGATTATTTAGCAGCAGGTTCAGGAATCTCGATCCCCTCAATCCGATACTGGTTAATCTTGTTCCTCAACGTGCGGATGCTGATCGACAAGAGCTCGGCCGCCTGAGTGCGATTGCCCGACGTCCGGGACAAAGCATGCAGGATATGCCGACGCTCCACCTCCTCCAAAGGAATCACACCACCCTCCACTGGCATGCCACCCGTGGAAGGTAAAGGAGCCTCCGAAAGAACCCGATCCGACTGCGATTCCACTGCCGCCGGAACGCCACGGCTCATCCGGATCAATCCCAGATTGGCAGGGGTAATATAGGCATTGTTATCGCAGAGAATCACGGCTCGTTCGATGGTATTTTGCAGCTCCCGCACATTTCCTGGCCAATCATGGGCCACCAATGCTTCTTCGGCAGATTTTGAATAACCTTTAACCGAATGCCCATGTTTTCTTGTGAACACTTCCAGAAATTTCACAGCAAGCAGCGGGATGTCATCCTTCCGGTCACGCAACGCAGGCACATGTATCGGGAATACGTTGAGTCGATAAAACAAATCCTGCCTGAAACGCCCGGCATCCACCTCCTTCATCAGGTCCCGGTTGGTCGTGGCCAAGACCCGCACATTGACCCGAATCGTCTTATTTCCACCCACCCGCTCAAATTCCTTTTCCTGCAAAACCCGCAACAGCTTTGCCTGGAGTTGGGGAGATATCTCGCTGATCTCGTCGAGCAGTATCGTGCCGTTATTGGCCAACTCGAAACGACCCTCCCTTCGTTGAGTCGCTCCAGTGAAAGAACCTTTTTCGTGACCAAAAAACTCACTCTCGATGAGGTTCTCCGATATCGCGGCACAATTCACCCGAATAAATGGCGCATTCACAAGCGAACTCAAGCGATGGATCTCGTTGGCCACCAATTCCTTGCCTGTGCCATTCTCGCCCGTGATAAGTACTGTGGCCTCCGTGGCCGCAACTTTCCGGATGATCTTCTTGAGATCCTGCATCGGAGCACTATCCCCGATAATGCCGCTCTTACTCTGACCTTCCGTGTTAAGGTACCGGCTGACCTTAACCAGTTGACTGAAACTCTCCGCCTTTTTGAGAATCACCTCAATCTGATCCGACGAAAACGGCTTGATCACATAGTCAAAAGCCCCTAAGCGCATGCAGTTCACTGCGGATTCCACTGAACCATATCCGGTCATCATCACCACCATAGGTTTGTCCGGATCATCCCCGATCCGCTCCAACAGATCCGTCCCATCGCCATCCGGAAGGCGCACATCCAAGAAAATCAAGTCAAACTGATCCTTTCCCATGATCGCTTCACACTCGGCGATCGTCGATGCACTCGCGACCGCATATCGACGGTTGCGCAACTGCTGTTCGAGGGTCTTTCGTATGATCAATTCATCATCAACCACAATGATTTTATCAAAGGCCATGTGCGATCTCTATGTATTCTCCAGTCTCACCGGTTTCGCATGGAGCCGAAATCCGTGCAATGGCATACCGGCATCAAGGGGTTTTTCGCTTTCAATCGAAACAAATAATGAACATAATCCCGCTTGAGTCAATGCAAGTTCATTCGGACACCCGATCCCTTCAAGAATCTTTTCAGCCCTAAATCTGCTTCCCGTGAAAACAAGTCCCATCACCTTTATCGATCATCTTGACCCGGAACTGCTAAAATGCTGGAAGAAACACCTTTCCATACCACACCAGACCGTTAAGGCAGACCGCACCCACAATCTCAAGATGGAACGTTCCTCGATCGCCATCTGGAGTCTTGAAAACGGAGAGCAGCAGGAGCTGCTCTGCCTAGTGGAAGTCACCAATGTACCCCAGCAGGACAAACAGGCGGCGATGAACTGCAGCATCCACATTCCCGGCATTGCGGCATCCAAAACCCTTCTCATGGTATTCAAAAATGCTGCATACTACGCTGAATGGTCGGAGAAAATTGTGCAGACGGTCCATGGAATGATCGAAAACAACAACCGCCAAAACCCGCCACCTGATACCCCCGCACCCAAAGAAACCACGCCACCTTCCACCAAAACAGCGGAGGCAAAAGAACCCCCACCATCCATTCCCGCAGGGTTGGATGTATTCGCTGATCCCTTGCCCGAACCATCCAAGACCAAACCATCCATCCCCCCGCCTCCCCGCCCGGCCTGAGCAATAATCCTCTCCAGAAGCGCAACCGGCGATCGAATCCGACAGGTTTTGATCCTGCACATCAACTTCCGGCTTCCCTCAAGGATCGGAAATGTATACTGATTCAGCCTCATACTTTTATGGACAGGAAACCAGTTGTACTCATCATCCGTGACGGTTGGGGCGAAAACCACAATCCCGCACACGATTCCTATAACGCGGTGAAGCTCGCCACCACTCCTGTGGCAGACCGAATTCGCAAGGAATACCCACGCACCGAGATCCTCGCATGCGGGATCGACGTCGGATTGCCCGCGGGCATCATGGGAAACAGCGAAGTCGGCCACCAGAATATCGGTGCCGGCCGTATCGTCGACCAGGAACTTGTCCGCATCGACAAGGGATTCACCAACCGCACCCTCACGACAAATCCAGTCTTTAAAAAGGCAATCGATACTGCCAACAAAGGCGGACGTCTTCACCTGATGGGCATCACCTCGGACGCCGGCGTGCATGGCATGCTGGAGCACCTCTACGGCTTGGTTCGCTTGGCTAAGGAATCGGGAGTCAAACAGGTCTTCCTGCACGCCTTCACTGATGGACGCGACACCCCTCCCGAAAGCGGGCTTGGATACATCCAACAGATCGAAGCCGAGTTCGCAAAGATCGGCCTCGGCAAAATCGCCACCGTTACCGGACGTTACTGGGCAATGGACCGCGACAAACGCTGGGATCGGGTCAGGAAAGCCTACGATTGCCTCACTGGCCGCGCCGCCCAGAAAACCGCCCGCTCCGCTAAAGAGGCGATGACCTCATACTATGCGCAACCTCTCGAGCCGTCCATGAAGGGCGATGAGTTCATCCCCGCCACCCAAATTGTAGATGAATCGGGAGATCCAGTCGCAACGATTCAGGACGGCGATGCCGTCATATTCTACAACTTCCGCGGAGACCGCCCACGCGAAATCACCCGCGCGTTCATCGACGATCCATTCGAAGGCTTTGACCGCGGTCCCAAGCTCAAGGTCTTCTTCGCAACGATGACCGACTACGAGAAGGGACTTTGCCCGAATATCCTTTTCCCAAAACCGGAAAAGATGCCGGACATCCTAGGAGAAGTGGTCAGTAGAGCCGGGATCCCGCAGTTCCGCTGCGCGGAAACCGAAAAGTTCCCGCACGTCACATTCTTCTTCAACGACTACCGCGAGGAACCCTTCCCGCTGGAAGATCGTCAGATCATTCCAAGCCCCAAAGAGGTATCCACTTACGACCAAAAGCCGGAGATGGCCGCACCCGGCGTCTGTGAAGCCGCCAAACAGGCGATCCTATCGCGCAAATATGGGCTGATTGTCGTGAACTTCGCGAACCCCGACATGGTCGGTCACACTGGATCGCTCAAAGCCGTCATCCAAGCCTGCGAAACCGTGGACCACATGGTTGGCGTGCTGCTGGATGCGGTGCGTGCAGTTGGCGGCTCCGCTCTCGTCACAGCAGACCATGGCAACTCCGACCAAATGTTTGATCCGTCCTCTGACGGACCTCACACTTCGCACACCCTCAATCCGGTGGAAGTGGTTGTCGTTGATGATCGTTTCAAGGGAAAAAACCTGCTCCCTGAAGGACGCCTTGCCGACATCGCCCCCACCCTTCTCTGCATGATGGGCCTGCCTCAGCCGGCAGCGATGACAGGCAACAACCTGATCCGTCTCTGAGCCATCTGTCCTTCGGCAGATTCGGGAGATTTGTTTCCAACAAAGGGAAGTCCGGGAATTGCCCGGATTTCCCCTTGTTCGTAATGTCTCCTGCTCAGAAATCCACAAGAGTCCCTCTGATAAAAACAGTATTTTTTGCACCATCTCATTCGCAGTGTCCTAGCTAGCAAACAGTAAGGGATTCCTGAGTATTTGGGTTGCGAAAGTGGTACTTGTGATTTTGGATGGATTGACAGAGGCAGTCCGACTGCCGTCTGCCCGCCTCATTCTTATCCGGTTCCTTCAAGCCCAGCATGCCTCTCCCTCTTCTCGGAATAGTCATTGAGGATCGGTACAACGACCACCTCCAACACATATTGGGTGCAATGTTTGCAGCCCGAAGGTCCGGTTGGAACGTATTGATTCATAGCAATCCGGCCATTTTGGCGAACATGGGCGTATCCGCACTCTACTACACGCGGTATGACATGATGGGCATTGATCGAGTGGCGGAAATGCACGCTTCGGGAATTCCTGTGTTGCTCGGTGCTGTGTCCCACGAGGGGCTTCCTGACATTGGGATCGACCACATTCACGGACACCGGATCATAGCCGCATTTCTAAAACGTCGGAGCATAAAAAAGGTCGCCTACGCCAAAGGCCCGGCCGGACATAGCCACGCCGATGAACGATTATTGTGCTTTCAGCAGGCCATGAGCCGGGAGGGGTTCCAAACTGCAGACTACCACGTTTATCAGGCGGCTTTCGATATCGAGCCTAGCGTTGAGTCGACAGTTGAAACACTAATTGCGCATCCGGATGTCGGGGCGGTGGTCTGCTGCAACGATGCATGCGCCACAGGGGTTTTACTCGCCATCAAACGGCTGGGGCTGGACCAGTTCAAGGACGTGATGGTGATCGGCTATGGCAACTCCAAGGCGATGGCGGACATTTCGCCCTACCCGTTCATCACGGTTAACACACCGCTTATAAAGGTTGGCGTCGATGGATTCCATGCGCTCAAAAGGGCTCATGAGAACAACACTATTCTGAGCGACAATATCCGGATCCGGCCAAGCTTCAATAGCCGCAACATCGAACACGGAGATCCGGCACACGAACGATTCGAATGGGACTGTGTCGACGAATACGATGGCCTATTGGTTGATCTAATCAATCTGCTCGGGCCACTAGGCCCCAGATATGGGAGAGCGCTCATGAGACATTTCAGACTCCGGATCGTCAAAGGGATGCCTCTCATTGAGAATTTCGAGCACTTCCTGATCCGCGGCATGTACTATGGGCTCAACCCTCTTGCAGCAATGACCATCCTAACGGATCTGGACCGCCAGTATGGACTGTGGTCGGCCTCGCATTCAATCGCGGACGCGAATCCCCAAACCTTTATCGGATCCCTTAGGGAAAGCATCCAATGGATCACGCTACAGCGCAAAGGTTACATCCATTCAGCAATGGCATATAGCATGATGGTATCCCAGAGCTGGGCACGCACGAAGCGGCATACTTTTGACGTCGATGAGGAGATTGGTCTGATTGCCAGCACCCTCTATAACCACCACGTGAAAAATGCCTGGCTGATGCTTTTCGACAATCAGTCGGCTTCACTTGGCGCCTACCGGGGACGAGCCAACGGATGGAGGTTGAGCGGAGGAAATGCGCTTGCATTGAATCCTCTGCACATAAGGGAGGACCTGAATCTTCCACACTTGCTCGAATCCAACAGCGAGACATGGGGAATGGAATTGCTGCCGCTTGAGACCGCGCAGAAGCGTGTATTCGGTTTTATCCTGATGGATACGGACAGTCGTTACGCGTTCATGTTCGGCCACCTCATCGACATCATCAGCGAGCGGATGGAAAATGCACTCCTCTACCGCACCATGTCGGCGTATGCACGCCAGCTAGAGGGGAACAACAAGGAACTGCAAAGCCGGAGCGATGATCTGGAAAGACAGAAACGGATTGTAGAAGAACAGAAGGCCAAGGCAGAAAAAGCGAATCTGGCAAAAAACGAATTTCTGGCAAACATGAGTCACGAAATCCGCACCCCAATGAATGCTATCATTGGGATGACAGAGGTGCTGTTGTCCGACCCCATGCCGGAAAGCCATCGCCAAATGCTCCGGTTGGTGGACACCTCTTCGAGAAATCTCCTCGGTGTAATCGACGGAATCCTGGCATTCTCGCGGATTGAATCGGGGGTGATCGAAGTGGCTCACGAACCCTATGACCTCAGACAGCTCATGTCCGATGTTGCGAAGGGGTTCTCCGGAAAAGCCCGCCAGAAAGGAATCGAAGTCATCATCGGAAATGAGGTCTCCAAGCCTCGCTTTTTCCTGGGCGATGAAACCAAGCTGCGGCAAATCCTCATGAACCTCATGGACAACGCAGTGAAGTTCACCGACATCGGTTCCATACGATTGGACGCCTCGGCCCGAATGCTGGATGACCGCAAAGCGCGAATCGAACTGTCAGTAAAGGACACAGGTATCGGCATTTCTCCAGAAACTAGAGCCAGCATATTCCAACCTTTCACACAGGGCGACATGAGCATGAACCGTCGACACGGCGGTACAGGCCTCGGGCTCACCATCGTCGAAAAACTGGTTCGTGCGATAGGTGGCAAAATAGCTGTCGATGCTCAACAAGGAGACGGGAGCTGCTTTAGGATTGAGTTCGAGCAGGACATTCACGAGGTCGCCGTGCATCAGGTTTCAGGGCATATGATGGGGCTGCTCTGTATGCAGGACTCCCCGATCATCGACGATATCCGCCGCAAGCTATCTGATTGTGGAGCAGATGTCGCGGCATGCCCGGGCGTGAATGACATGATTTCTCAGCTCAAATCCAAGTCATTCCACATCAGTGACTTTGACTTCGGAATAATGGATGGCGCCGAGTTGATCGACCTCATGCGAAAACCCGATTCCGTCGATTGGAAATCCTTTGCGTCCATTCCCTGGCTGATTCTGGAGTGGATTACTCCGGCATCGACTTACACAAGCGAGCCATCGAGCCGCATTCCCCTGTCCACACGTCTCGAAAAACCACTTTCCGTGATAGATTGTGAGCGATTCATCCGCTCGATCAGATGCGGCCGTGAGAAAAAGATACCCGTCACCTCTCCTGAAGTGCCGGAGCTGAGCACTCAGCCCAGAATACTGGTTGTCGAGGACAACCGTATCAACCAAATCACGGTTGAGAGAATGCTGTCCAAATCGGGATTCAGGGTCACGATAGCCCAACACGGGAAACAGGCGTTGGAAGCACTTAAGCATCTTGAATTTGCTGCCATCCTGATGGACGTCCAGATGCCCGAAATGAACGGTTACGATGCCACCCGAGCGATCCGAAAAATCGAACAGGAAGCAGGAAACCACATTCCAATCATTGCACTCACCGCTCACGCAATGCGCGAAGAGAAAGACCGCTGCCTGAAATGCGGGATGGATGATTACCTCACAAAACCAGTTCGCATGAAGGATCTGGTGGACACTTTGTACCGATACATACCGCAAGCATCATGAATACCGACACTTGGGATGTGATCACCATCGGAGGTGGAGCGGCAGGCACATTCGCCTCGATTATCGCAGGGGAAAACCACCCCGGGCTCAAAATCGTGATTCTCGAGGCGTCCGGACAACCGCTCACCAAGGTCAGGATCTCGGGCGGAGGCAGGTGCAATGTAACCCACCGCGAGTTTGATCCCGCTGTTCTCGCGCGCGCCTATCCGAGGGGACATCGCGAACTCCGTGGTCCTTTCAGCCGTTTTCAGCCGTCCGATATGATCGAGTGGCTCAAACAGCACCGGGTCTACACCCACACAGAGGACGATGGTCGAGTATTTCCCGTGGGCGACGAATCGATGACCATCGTCAACTGCTTCCGGGACACACTGAGCAAGCTTCAGATCCGCACCAACATCCGCACCGGTGTTTCCCGTATTGAACCATCCGAAGGGATCTGGCTGGTTCACGATAACACTGGTCAAATCCTGCAGGCGCGCCGGATTATCCTCGCGACCGGAGGATCCCCCCAGGGACACAAGCTCGCCGCAGGCGTCGGACACTCGATTATCCCGCCGGTTCCTTCCCTTTTCACGGTAAACATCAAGGATTCTTTATTGGAGGGTCTGGCAGGTTTGTCTTTCGGCAATCTCAGGCTCTCATGGAAAGGATCCAAAACCAACTACTCCGAAACCGGCCCGGCCCTAATCACCCATTGGGGATTGAGCGGACCTGCCATGCTGAGGCTATCCGCATGGGCGGCAAGGGATCTCGCAGATGCCGGATACAAGGGGACCATCTGCGCTTCCTTCGTCCCCGACCTGTCAAGGGATGATATCCTGATAAAGCTCGGCGGAATCATTCGCGCCGCATCAACCCGCAAGCCGGCCAATGCGGATGTTCCATGGGTTCCCAAACGGCTTTGGAATCGCCTTTGTGAAATCAAAGGCTGCGCGGATTTCAGATGCTGCGACCTGAACAAAGGGCAAATCCAAGGCCTTGCCGATGCACTCTTTGCCACCGAGCTTCCCTTCGACGGAAAGAGCAACAACAAGGAGGAATTTGTCACGGCCGGCGGAGTCCCCCTGCGTGAAGTCCACATGAAAACCATGGAGAGCCGCATCACACCCGGCCTTCACTTTGCAGGCGAAGTGCTCGACATCGACGGTATCACCGGCGGCTACAATTTCCAGAACGCATGGACCACCGGCTACCTCGCCGGAACCGCTATCGCCGACTCCGCATCCTAACACAACGCTGAACAACGAATGATAGGGGTTCAATTGTCAATGAATCGTGCATATCGGAAAAAAGAGCCTATCTGAACCCAATCCGAAATCACCAGCTTACCATCAATATGTAAGCGAGTTCAAAATCTCAGGACTTATGCATCAATGGTCTCAGAGATGAAACATAAGCCCACCCGTATTAATCTCTTCTCGATAGCGATTTCAACAAGCGCCTCGCCTCACGTCTCGACTCGCTGTCACCCGCAGCCTTTTCGAGCCATTCCCTTGCGGCGTCGATGTCGCCCGTCTCGGTATGGCATTGTCCAATGCGGAGCGGAAGAATCCATGCGTAACGCATTTTCCCGTATTCGGGCAGTATCATTCCGTGAAGGCCGACATACTCTTCCATGGCCTCCACATACGATTTTTCGCCTTTCAGGATCTCTGCGAGGCGAAACCTACATTCGTAGGCTAGATCCTTCGCACCTTTTTCCCACGCGAGAGACCATGCTTTTTCGTAGATTCCGGCAGCACCCAAAGGATCACCCGAAAGCTGAACACAGCGCCCGTAAAAATACCCGAATGCCGGATTCCCCGGAAAGCGTTGGCGCAACTCGTCGAAGACCAGCTTCCCTTGCTCCGCATCATGAGTGACACTGAAATGATAGTAGCCCATGTAAAAAGCGCTTTCAATCTCAGTCCACCTGCCCTTTTCTCTGGCGAGTTTGAGATACTTCATTCCCTGCTTGGCGTCGCCACGGACTCCCATCAAATAGGAAAACGGACGCAGGAACAAGGGAACATCGTCCAGGAAACTCATCGATACTCCAACCGCGAAATAGGCATCGTAACATTCGGGCTCACGCCGGATGAGGTCTTCCAGCACTGCGAGCCCCCGACTCGCCCGGCGATAGGCACTCCACCAGCTCTTTTCCTCCAGATAGAACCTGGCCACATTGCATAAACTCACGCCATAGAGAAAAGCCTTATCCGGAGACGAAGGATCCTCGCGGTAATCCCGTTCCGCGAGCTCGACCGATGCTTCCATCTCAATCTCAGCCCGATCCCGCTTAACCGCATCCGGCTCGTCCACCAAGTATTGCCAGAAACAAGCCGACGCATGCAGGAACGACGCAAACGCATCATCCGGATTGCGGCTCCGGGACTCCTCCAAGCTGGAAAACGCTTCGGGCTCAAAATCGTATGCCGAGTGGATCATCTCCAAATCAGGAGCCGACCACATGCCCACGCAAAGACTCAACAGACTATAGATCCCGTAAATCACTGGCTTCCCTTTATTCCCCACACGTCTCTCGCCTAAACGAAAGCTCGCTTCAAACCATCGCTGATAGTCAAAAACAATAAGCTGATCATCAATACATTTCTTTCAATCCACACCCGAAGGATCAGCAACCGGATTTCCATCTCCACTTGCCGCAAAACCCACTACGGGCATGCGGTATCCAGCCGGACCGTTGAACAACACCAAACCACATCCGCGCATGGCACGCTCAGGTCCACCTGGCCAAGCGGCTTCCGCCTCCTGAATCATTGACCCATATTCCCTTCTGATAGCTTCCAGCATCGCTACATGATAGCCCGAATCCAGCACCGGATACCACAGCAAAACCGTCGCATCCGGCCACTTCCCGAATAGCCTCCCCATCCACTCGACCACATACCCATACTCGGATTTCACTTCGTAGCTCGGGTCCACAAGCACCAGCCCTCTCCGTGGCTGAGGAGGGGCCAACCTGAGAACTTCCTCATATCCGTCTCCAAATACCACCGATACTTGTCTCCCTTTAACTGTTTGTTGCAAAGCACGATGCTCCTGTGGATGCAATTCCATGAGGTGCATCCGATCGATCGATCGCAGAATATTCCGCGCTATCACCGGCGATCCGGGATAGACTGTCACTCCCTGTTTTTCCCGGATTTTCCGGATGATCCCGTCCAGTCGCCGATCGATCTGACCCGTCCGCAACAAGGCAGTGATCCCGGTCTC
>Ga0209510_1003015_pt1 | contig 16415 bp, 13 predicted proteins | sample BiotimSIPDNA_FD_185749 | JGI IMG/M metagenome (GOLD analysis project Ga0209510, IMG submission 185749) | Anaerobic biogas reactor microbial communites from Washington, USA - Biogas_R1 time_0 SIP DNA (SPAdes) (version 2) | ecosystem: Engineered > Bioreactor > Anaerobic > Unclassified | place... | reverse complement strand
GTCCGGGCATCACTCCAACTCTCTTCATGATTTCCATCAGCCAGGCCGCCAATCGCTTCGGACTATCCAGAAGTACCCTGATTCACTACGACAGAATCGGACTCCTATCCCCTTCCTACCGGACTTTAGCTGGCTACAGGCTCTACGAATCACATGACATCGAACGGCTGGATACGATCTGCACGCTGAGGAGAACCGGTTTGTCTCTTGAAGCCATTCGCCAGCTATTGGATGAATCCGAAAGCGGATCGATCGAATCCGGCCCGATGACCGCCATTCTCACCGAAAGGCTGCAGCAACTCCAATACTCTCTGGCCCAGATCCACGCCCAACAATGGGCGACCCGGAAGCTATTGGAACAACTCGGCATCCGGAAGGATCTGCCTTCCTTCGACAAAACACAGTGGATCGCGTTCATGGAATCCGCCGGAATGTCCGACCAAGACAAAGACATGTGGCATACGCTCTTTGAAGAACAGAACCCGGATGGCCATCAGGATTTTCTGGAATACTTGGGAATTGATCCCGGCGAAGTCAGAGATATCCGGGCCTACTATCAGAAACTGTTGACCGAACCGCCGGAAAACCAGAACTACAAAACGGGTCCGAAAAAGACCTGACCCGCCAAATCGAAGAATCGATCCACAAAACCCGCGCATCCGAGGAGGTAAGCCGTTGCGCCGATTGCCAAAAAGGGTCCAAAAGGAACTTCCCACTCCCAAGCGGATGGCTTTTTCTCCCTGATGTTCCCACAAGCACAGTCCGCGGATACAACATCCACACCAGACCTGAAAGCATCACCCTCCTTTTTAAAATTCCCAAAAAGCTTCAACGGGACCAATACCACAACGCCAACCAGGCAACCCGCAAAAAAAGCAAACACCGCACCCTGCCATCCACAGAATGCACCGATACAGCCCATCAACTTCAAATCTCCTTCGCCAACACTGGGTCGTTTCAGAAACATCTCGGACAATTCCCGCACCCAGAACACCAGCCCTGAACCGACCAAAGCACCGATCAACGCAAGGGCTCCCGCACTCAATTGAGGGCTGATAACATTTGGAAACGATGAAATATCCTGAACGCCCGGCACCAGCAAAGACAACGCCACCCCGGCTGTCATGCCAACGACCGTCACCGAATCCGGAAGAATCATATGATCATAGTCGATGAAGGCCCCGACAATTAACAAAGCGACAAAAAACATCATCACTATTGCGACCAAAGGATGATGGCTCTGCCAAAGCCAAAAGAACACTCCCGCGGTGAGCATTTCCACAAACGGGTAACGAAAACTGAACGGCTCACCCGTCACACGGTCACGGCCCCGCAAGTAAAACCAGGAAATCACCGGTATGTTCTCCCACCAACTTAGTGGCCGGCCGTTGGCACTGTGTGAGGGAGGATAGACCACCGACTCCCCTTTCGGGATCCGATAGATGCAGACATTAAGAAAACTGCCCACACACGCCCCCACCACTACAGCCATGAAAGGGGCGACCCAAGGGAACGCCGCAAATCCCTGCTTCCAGATCTCAATCATGACCTCTCGTCCTTTCTCTCCACGGCTTGCATAACCGCTTGTTTCATCCTCTCCACGGGGACATGCATCCCTGTCCAAAGCTCCAAGGCCTTCGCGCCTTGATGCACCAGCATCCCAAGTCCATCGCACGCCTTCAGTCCCATTTCCTTCGCAGTTCGGACCAAACGGGTGCCGTCTCCAGAATATACCATATCAAACACAGCGGCCATTTTCCCTAAAAACTGAGGACTTACCGGCAGAGCATCGCCCTCCTTAAGTCCCACCGATGTAGCCTGGATCAGCAAAGAACCAGCAGGCAGCTCCGGAATACAACAACCAGTCAAAAACCCATGAACCTCGGCACTCGGGTAGTTTGAGCGAAGGTTGTTCAGTAATGATTCCAGTCGATCGGCACTCCGATTCCCCACCCAAAGGCTCTTGCATCCCACGTCCAAACACTGAACAGCAGCCGCCCGGGCCGCGCCTCCGGCTCCAATCAAAACAACATCCTCCCCACGGATCGGACGTCCCAATCCCTCGGCCACCGAAGCAACCATCCCATCCCCGTCAGTGTTGAACCCGCGCACCTTTCGCGAATCAAACAAGAGCGTATTCACGGCACCCATTCGCAGTGCCCCGGCATCCACCTCATCCAGAAAGGGAATCACCTCGACCTTATGAGGAATAGTCAGGTTCAGACCCCGGAATCCACGCTCACCACACAGTTCAATCACCTTTTTCAGATGTTCCGGGGCAGCCTCGATCCGATGGTAAACCCAGCTTGCGAGATCAGGCTCCTTCCTTGCCATTTCACGCAGTGCGGCCATGTGCATCACGGGACTCAAAGAGTGCCGGATCGGAAAACCCACTACAGCAAGTGAAATACCATCGTAGCGGTACCCCTCAAGCGCCGGAACACCCAAAGTCAAACTTTCAGGACTGGTGCTCGCGTCTGTAGGCATCCTGGAACTCCATCACGAATTCCTCAAAAAGGGAAGCCTTAACCAGATCGTTTGCCATGCGGTACTGATTATTCAGGTTGCGACACGACCGACACAACATCTCACCTACCGGTATAGGCGAAAGCGATCCCTCATCATACGGGATGCGATTGGTTTCCAGGAAGATCAGTACATCCGCCACCGACAGGAATCGTCCACCCTCAAACACATCGATGAACACCGGTCGATCCTCGGAGAAACACCCGACCATGAAGCGCCCCGGAATTCCCACCGGCCGCAGATCAATGCCACACCTGGTGGCCACTAGAATGTAAACAATACTCAACGAGATCGGAATTCCCTTGCGGCGCTCAATCACACGACTCAGAAAACTGCTCTCCGGGTTACGAAACTCTTCAAGATCCCCACGGAACCCATATTCGTGAAACATCACCCGATTGATCAAGCGACACTTGTCGATGTCAGTTGACGGCTCAATCATGAGCTCCATCACCCGACCCGCCATTGCATCCAAAACCAATCCCGGGACCGAGGCATCCATCCGCGGAAATACAGTGCGGTCAAGCAACCAACTCCCGGTTTCAAGCTCATAGCTGAAAGAACGTATGAACTCACGAAACACCTGAACCGTGTCATCGACCCCGATCCGGTCGAGGTATTGACGGGCATACCAGGCAAGCCCGCTCCGACGGTCATTCATCAGCTCCCGCAGAAAAGCGAGCGCATCTTCCTCATGCTCCATGAAATGCGCCTGAAGCGAAATGCGAACCGCATCCGACGGATCATCCAACAAACGCTTCAATACTGCTTTTTCCGAATCGCTGAACATGTCGCTTCACCAAACTTTCTGTTTCGCAAACATCAAGCCCCGTCCATACCCCTCTATTGTCGTATTTTGGATAGCTGTCAATCCGCAGACGTTCAAATCATCGTTAAACGGCACCAATACCATCCATCGTGGACATGCATTCTGCCATAGGTAATTATCGGCCAAACTGCCGCATTCTGAACCCATTCAATGCAATAATTCGAATGATAAACCGACATTAAGCAGCATTAGCAGCACTAATATTTGCATATTTGCCTTAACTTATTGCCCATGGCTCCGATAAACGAATACGGATCATTGTTGGAAGCAAATGACTGAACAGCTTACAATTGATCATGCTTTGCGGGCAGGCCCCCAAATCATGATCCGGGCCACAAAGAATGGCTCGGCCGCCGCCAGCTCCTCACCTGAAAGGGTGGAGACAGGCGAGGATGTTGTGCGCATGGACAGTCTCTCAACCGAAGAACGGCGGATTTTGCGGGAACTTAAGCAAAGAGATAATTCCGTCAGGCAAGAAGAGGAGACCCACGCAAGAATGCTGGGACGGCATGCGGGGGCCATTCGCTACGAGTATCAAATCGGCCCTGATGGGAAGGTCTACGTGATCAACGGCAGTGTTGAAGTCGCCCCAAAGATCACCAGCACCGATCCTGAGGAAATCAAGAAGATCCTCAAAACCATTCAGCGCGCGGCTGTCACGGTTGCCAATCCCTCTCAGGCAGATCTCAATGTTGCGGCGAGCGTCGCCAACAAAGCCGCCGCGATTGCGAACCGTCAGGCCTTGGAATCCTATATGAAGGGCCGCAATCAGACACCTCCTGATGTCGCGTTGGATCCGTCCATGCTGCGTCAACTTAACGTCCAGGCCTAACCTCGCGATTCTCCGGTCTTGATCCGACACGGCCACACCACCTCTTCGTCGGTGCTTTTCCAGACAATATTCTGAAACAGCAACGAATCTTGTACGAGCGGAATTCAGGGTTTCTCCGCGATGGCCACAGCCCGGACGGGTGATGGATAGCCCTCCACTGTCCGGCATGGATAATCCCGATCCACAAAATCCACTAGCGACTCGTAAGGCATCCAATCCGTTCGCCTTTGCTCATCAATCGTCGTCGGGCTCACATCCACAATACGCACATTCCGGAACCCACAACGATTCAGCCAGCGCTCAAGAGCCAATACTGATGGAATGAACCACACATTCCGCATCTTCGCATACCGGTCCTCCGGCGTCAGCACCGTATCGACTGATCCATCCACCACAAGGGTTTCGAGAATCAACTCTCCACCCGACCTCAACGCCTGCCCCAATGCTTCAATGTGGCCCAGCGGCGATCGCTGATGGTAAATCACCCCCATCGAAAGCACGGTATCAAACAATTGCAGACACGAAGGCATCTGCTCGAAAGCCAGAGGCAAAATATGAATAGGAAGTCGACCGGCACAGCGCATCACCGCCTGATGCTGCACCACTGACCTCAAGTATGGCTCTACCCCCACAACAGCCTTAGCGCCCTCTCCAATCATGCGCATCGCGTAGTACCCATTCCCGCAACCCACATCCAAGACCAGCCTATTCTTCAACAGACTCATGTGGGGCCGGATCCTATTCCACTTCAGGCAACTTCTCCACTCCGCATCGACATGAACCCCACAAACATCAAATGGGCCCTTCCGCCACGGCATCAATGCCATCAAGCCCCCCCCTATACGTTGGATCACCTCTTCGTCCAGCACGGACCGGGGAATCACTCTTACCCAATCCGAATTGAGATCCAGTTCACATGGCCCGACTTCGGGAAGCTCGCGAAACACCTCATGCCACAACCCAAGGTGTCCATTTCTGGAAACCTCAAAGGCCTTTTCAATCTCCGTGGAGAGGACCTGCCCCCACCCCTTCCAATCAGGACCGGACATCCAACCGCATGTCTCCGTATAATCAAACATCGGCACCATCCATGCCGATTGTCAGCCTGCGTTGTAAAGCCAATTCCGGTTCATTCCGGAGACCAATGACATCTTTTTACCGAAAAGCATGCACCCAAAAAATGGCGTCCACGGACAAAGGTCCTGTCAAGCCCGACCTTGTCCTATTCCGTATTTCAACTCGATCGCAACCCGATTCCACTTCCGGCAATCCGAATCATTCCCTGCTCCCCTGCTTCTGGGCCCATCTCGCAGCCAATGTGTCGGTCCTCGCCGTAAAATTCTCCCAAGGCTTTGTCTCCTGAGACTATTTGCGCATGGTATATCTGAGTCGGTTGCATCCACATCGATATGCAGTCTCTGAAGCGGCAATCCACTCTGAGTCCGGATCCAATTGCCCTTTCCGGAACCGAGGAACACGAGAAATCAGCCCGGAAGATCCTCAAGGCAATCGGGAAAGAAGGTCCTTTTTCGCTCTGAACAATCAAAGCATCAGCTCTCCTGTCATTGAGGAGAAACGGTTGAACCCGATGCCGAATACTGGAGCGTCGAACCCTCCGGGCTACCCGCCGGAATTCGGATCACGAACGGTTGACCGGCGGGGATCGTCCGACTCACCATTGAGTCCTGAACTGGTCCATCCGCAAATGGATGAGTAACCAGATTTCGGGCATACAAACCACCCGCACATCCGAGCAGAACATACTGCGGGGTGATCGCTACTTCATAAATAAGACTGCTGGGGTGGTCGTGAGTTTCCCAATGAAAAGAAAAACCACCATCCACCGACACCAAAGGGCCAACCGGACAAACCCGGTTCCCAACAAAGGCTCCCGAACGAACACCCACGATGATCACATTTCCCGAACAAAAAACTTCAGTGAACTGGGTCTGCGAGGTGGTGATCTCAGTCAGGGTGTCTCCGATAGTCGCTTTCACAAATGCGCGTGAAATACCTGAACCAAAGAGATCATCCCCGGCCTTTTGGTTGACCCAGTCGAATGGCGCACGAACCAACTGACTACCCAACAATAACACAAGATCCCCCCGGGCATTTCCCCCTACCGCCTTGACGAAAGTTCTTGTGAGCACATCCCATGTCAGCCCACCGTCATGACTGCGGAGAAGCCCCTCCGTGCAACTGACATACAGAATCGACCTTGGGGCATCATACCATAGGTTGCGAAAGGTGCATCCTGAGAACGGTTTGGGAAGAACCGTCCTGGAAAAGCTCAATCCGTTATTGGTCGACACAAACAAAGCCTTGTCGAACATCAGCCATTCATATCGGGACCCTTGCCCGAAAACGAACTCCTTCGGAACCAACTCGCTGGACAACAATGATCCGGAGGACAACAACGCGGTCACATCCGCCCATGTATTGCCGGAATCCAGACTCCGGACCAGCTTCATATCAGATGTCGAATACGGATCCGCACCACCACGGGCAACTGCATAAAGCTTCTGTCCGTTCGGACTGACTCCCATCGGAAAAAACAGACTGCTGGGCTTTCCCCGTGAGTCCATCGGCATCCCGGGATGATCAGATATAGGATCCCACCAACGATAGTCGGCTCCCCTGCTGCGGAATACTCCGTGGTCATTGGTGCAAAGATAGGCCCGGCCTCCACCGACCACGATGTCCATAACGGATTCCGCGAACCCCAACCCTTTATTCCCGAGGAATCGGGTCGCTCCGTCCATAAATGGATTCATCAGCAGATCATTCCAGTTATCGAAACCGTCATTGCTGAACCAACCTCCAATGCAAGACCATGTCACAGCGAGAGATGAACTCCGATCCAAGGCAAACCACTGGGGTGATGTATAGAACTGCGGCAAGTCATGCTTAAGGGATTCGGGAAAATTCTTCTTCTTGAAACTCTGCCCTGAATCATCTGAAGCCAGAATGAAAGGCACATTCCGGATTCCCACATAAACCCCGCCTGCAACCCTTGGATTCCACTTGGCGGAGACCGGCGGAGAATGGGTGATGACCGACCCGTTCGAGTCCTTGAAAACAACCTCAGTGCAGGCAACGGTGGAAGATCCCACATCCTTTGTTTTGAAAACCTTGAAGACCCGAGTATCAGCAGAGGATGTTGGATCGGCGGGCAACAAAGACACAACAGTGAGGAGAATGTCGGGCTGCATCCCTTCCGATACATCAATATCAATGACCTGATACCCGCTCAAGTAGCTTAGTTTGGTGAAACTGACCGCCTGTTGGGTCGCGTTACGGGTGACGTACAAAGAACCGTCGCCAAAGGAGAAATAAACGATGTCCGGGTTGGCCGGATGCGGAGCGATGCAACGGATTCCCGCGAATGATTCGCCCAAAATATGGGACGAAAACGATGTCGCTGAAGCATCGCCCACATACACCATCTTGCCCGGATACTGCGTCGCCATATCCGCCTCTGCATCCCGGTGCTTGAATCGTGGCTTGAAGTCATGCCCCAAAGCACCCAGCGCGGCGAACACCCGACTGCCATCCTGATTGAAACGCACGCGCCCAAAACAATCCCTGAAGCCGGTATACTGATCTCCGGCAGCAGGAGAAAGCTTGAAGGGTGGAAGCGAGTTTGAAGGCGCCGGATAGATCTCCTCCCACACTTGTCCGTGGTCCCGGGTGCGGCTCAACCACGAACCACCCAGCACAATCAAATCCGAATCAGCAGGAGAGACATCACAACTGAAGAAACTGGCATATACCCCGTTGCCGGGCAACCGATAGGACAATTGGAGCCAGCTCGTGCCTCCGTCCTCGGACTGGATCACTCCTCCGAGATCGAGAACGGCCGTTATCACACCATTCGAAACGCGAACATCATAGATCACATTGGTAAAACCCGGAGCCACGTTTTCCCAAACCCTACCCACACCGGATCGATGGGCATTCAACACCTGATCCTCCAGACCAGGCACCTTCATCGGGGTCCACCAGACGCGATCCTTGAATGGCTCTTCAATCGCCTCAAGATTCCGCTGAACGTGGGATGGAATCGAACCCGCCGCACTCGTTGCGCCAGCCAACACCAAAACAACAAGAAGAGCTGACACGACGATCTGCAAACGCCTCAAACGCATGGGAATAACCCTCTCACGTCCCCAAGCCACCCGTCAACGCGAATACACAGGTTGCACCACTTCAGGCAAACATCCGGAAATCACCCGGATGGGGCACCGGATCCTCTTGCGCAAATTGTGATGTTACTTATGAAATCTATACACAGCAAACATCCTCATCAGCTGTCAGATTTAATCAGGACTATTCCATGCAATCTGGTCTAAAACATGAAGCACTAATCTACCATTCAAGGGGCAGCGGCAGTGCCGATGCCTAGCCAAATGCAACTGAAAACATGAAATACACTCACACCATCAACGCTCAAAACTCCCAAAATAATTAAATTCCATCCAATTTGTTCCTATTTTTCAGGAATCGTCAAAAACCGCAAACAATCAGCATCCCCACCGGCCTATTTTACAAAGCCGCTAAGCTGGACAGTAGTCATCCTGTAAAGGAAAACCTAGAACCCGATGCTGACGCCTCCGTCCACCGGAAGCACCACTCCGGTCACAAACCTCGCAGCCTTGGAACTCAGGTATACCGCGGCCCATCCGATATCCTCCGCCTGTCCGAGCTTTGCCATAGGCGTTCGCCCAAGAATTTTATCCCTCCTGGCTGGATCACCTGCCAAAGCCTTGGTGGACATTTCGGTTTCGATCCATCCCGGAGCAATCGCGTTGACGCGCACTCCGTGAGGAGAAAGCTCAGTGGCAAGGGTTCGCACCATGCCAATCTGGGCACTCTTCGCCGCACTGTAGGCAACCACCTGAGGGATACCGAACAGCGAGGCCATCGAAGCGGTAAAAAGAATACTGCCATTGCGGCGCCCAACCATTCCAGGGATAACCGCACGAGTGAGAGCGTGGGCACCCAGAACATGAGTCTCGAGCACACGCTGAAACTCCTCCACTGTCGTGTCTCCAGCCGGTTTTTTCACGTGGATCCCGGCATTGTTCAAGAGGCAACTCACCACCCCGACAGACTGTTCAACCTTTGAGATGAGAGCTGGCGCGTCATCAAACCTTGTGATGTCGTAAACCTGGTACGAAGCTCCCTCCCCGATCACCTTGCATGACTCCACCAATTCCTGCTCCCGGCGTCCCACCAAAACGACCTTTGCCCCCGCAGCATGCATCGAACGTGCCATGGCCAAACCGATTCCACTGCCACCGCCGGTAATCAGGGCAACTTCGCCACGTAAGCTGAATACTTCTTCAAACTGCATCATGCACGGAATTCAGAAGAGATTTTTTCCAACATGCAACAACAGCTTGTTTGACGACCCATTTGCTGAATGGGATTCAACGCATCATGCAAGTTACAAGAACGCTCCAACTACACACTGCGTTCGTGAGCCCCATCCATCCGCTTGTGAACCCGCCCTTTTATCTCAAGCCGCATCAAAGCCACACCCACAGAGGATGCCGGCAGTTTCAATCTCTCCACCAGCGCGTCCATCTGCCACGCTGGTTGTTTGATGAAGCAATCCCAGACCGCGGTTTCGTCCGGACCCATATCCAAATCGGGAGGAAATGGCCTTGGGTCGAGATTCATTTCGGTCTGCTTGGCGCCTAATGGCATCCTCATGTCCTCAAGGATATCCTCCACCGAACTCACCAAAATCGCTCCGTCCCGGATCAACTGATGACAGCCGCTGCTGCTGTCCTCATCGATCCGGCCGGGAATCGCATACACCTGCCGTCCTTGTTCTGAAGCAAACCGCGCTGTGATCATGCTACCACCCTTCACATCACTCTCCACCACGAGAACCGCATCCACCATGCCCGATACAATCCGGTTACGCATGGGAAAGGTCTGGCGATCCGCTTTTCGCCCAAAGCGGAATTCGGACAATACCGAACCCGATCCCGCAATGCGGCGGTAGAGATCCAGATTCTCCGGCGGAAATATGATATCCAGACCATTTCCCATAACGGCAACCGTTCGGCCACCCACATCCAGAGCGCCTTCATGCGCCGCTGTGTCGACTCCCCTTGCCAGTCCGCTCACAATCCACCATCCATTCGACGCAAGTCGCCGCGCAAAGCTCCTGGCAACTTTTTGCCCATAGAAGGTCGGCATGCGGGTTCCCACAATCGCGATTGCAGGCGCGGATCCGTCCGGCGTCAAATCCCCGCAACAATACAACCCAACCGGCGCATCGTAGATATGCCGCAGCTTCGACGGATACTGGTCGTTCCCTTTCCAAAGAAATCTGGACCCATTTCGTTCCATGGTGTCCAACTCACGCTTTAGATCAAAACTCCGGTGCCATGACCTCAAAGAAGCCAACATCGCAGGCCCAAAGCCCTTGACCGACAGAAGAGCCCGATCGCTGGCTGCAAATATCGTGTTCGGATCCTCGCCAAACTCATCGGTCAAGCGGCGCAAGGTCACAGGCCCGATCTCGGGCAGCGCATTCAAGACCATCCATGCATGCCAGTCACATTCAAATCTGTCCATAATCCGGATCGATCCGATTCAGGTATTCCAGCAATGAAGTCGTCCGCACAAAACATTCTCCCTGCCTCGAAGCCAACGCGTCTGCCGCACTTCCTTGCAAAACCAACGCACGACATACTGCCCGAACCATTCCCCGCGAACCCGACGAAGCCACCGCCCCGCCCACCAGACCGGCAAGCATGTCGCCACTTCCGCCGCGCGCCAAAACCGGACCTCCATGGGCACTCACCCATCCTTTTCCAGCTGCCGCCACAATCGACAACGGGCCTTTCAATAGTCCGATCACTCCAACCTCTGAACAGTAGGAACGGAAGGATTCAAGCGCATCCTTATCCGATGAAGGAACACCTGACAAACGGGCATACTCTCCCCTGTGCGGAGTAACAATGACAGAGCCGGGTCGCTTCGACCCCAAGCGCTTTACCCGGTCGGGCATCAAGGCATCCGCGTCCAAAACCAAAGGCGCGTCCAGCAAATCCGCAGCTTCGTCAATCAAGGCCTGAGTCTCGATTCCACGCCCCATTCCCGGGCCGATCAAAAACGCATCTATCCTCCCATCCATCTCGCGCAGTAATGACAAGCCTTCCAGTGCAAGACCACCATCCGCGGTTTCCTCCCATGGGATCCACATTGCTTCCGGAACCTGGGCAGCCAATGAAGAGTAAATACTCTGAGGAGCTGCCACGGTTACCAACCCGACACCCGACCGCACCGCAGCCTGGACTGCCATCAACAAAGCACCCGGCATTCGCGCCGAACCACCCATGATCAACAAATGCCCATAGCTGCGCTTGTCAGTCAGCACCGACCGCATCCCGCCATTGCAGAGCAGATTCCCCGGCACCAACACATTCCATGTCGAATCCAGTCGATGCTTCTCAAAAAAACCTAGATCGATATAGCGGCAACGTCCCGTGAACATCCGGTTGCCCTCATCCATCAACGGGCTTTTGAAAACGCCGGTTGCGTAGGTGATATCGGCCCGGAAAGCATTTGGATCAGTCGCCTCACCTACCCCGCTCGGCAGATCGACGGCCACACGCATCCGGATCCGAAGACCATTGCACCATCTCAACAAAGAGGCCACATCCTCCCCAAGCGGAGGACGAAACGACATCCCGAAGATCCCGTCCAGACACAGATCATACCCCGATTGCCAGCTCTCTTTCACAGGAGCTGCCCAGTGTCCGTTTTCATCCAACTGTTTCTCGAGATAAACGATGGATATGCTACCCATCGCCTCACTTTTCCTGAGCACCCGCCACCAAGGCTTCAACACCGGATCCAGTCGATCCTCCGTATAACATGCGACCACGTGAACCTCAACGTTATCGAGCTCGCGGATCAATTCCAGACATGCGATGAGCGCATCACCTGCATTCATTCCCCGCCCGAGCAACACCAGCATTCGCATGCGTCTGCCGTGTGGCCAATTCAACGCCCAACGCACTTCCCGCCCCAGCCGCCGGCCGGCCAGTTCCATGGCACGTCCAGCCCCGACCGATCCGCCCAGAAGCTGGCGCTCATACTGCTTCGAATCTTGGCACGCCATCACCGGATGGCTCCACTCCGGAACTGAAACCGGCCCGCCGGATGGTCCGGATCCTATCACTGTCCCATCATCCGCCATTGCATTTCCCTCACAGCTTCGGTGATTCCCGTAAACAACGCCCGACTCACAATCGAATGCCCGATGTTCAACTCATGCAGATGCGGCACTTTCAAAACCGACCGGATGTTCACGTAGTTGATTCCATGCCCGGCGTTCACCACCAACCCTTCCTCGTGGGCATGCTCGGCGGCCGCCATCAAACGATTCAATTCCGTAGCTCCCCTTGGATCATGGGCATGGTTCGCAAATGCTCCGGTGTGTAACTCCACCATCTCGACTCCAAGATCCGAAGCGGCACTGACCTGCGCTTCGTCAGGATCAATAAACAGACTCACTGCGATCCCTTCCTCACGCATAGCCTTCACAACCGACTCCACGCGCTCGTAATGAGCGACAACATCCAACCCTCCTTCAGTCGTTATCTCCTCCCGGCTTTCAGGCACAAGACACACGGAATCGGGCTGTATCTCACGGGCAAAATCCACCATTCCGTCGGTGCACGCCATTTCCATGTTAAGCCGCGTGTGAATCAACTCCCTGAGCCGGAATACATCCGCTCTTTGGATGTGCCGCGAATCCTCCCTCGGATGCACGGTTATCCCGTCCGCGCCCGCTCTCTCAGCAACAAGGGCGGCCTCCACCGGATCAGGCTCGATAAAGTGTCCCGCTTCGCCCGACAGATCCCTGTATCGTGCCTGCCTGAGGGTTGCAAAATGGTCAATGTTCACTCCGAGCAAGATGGAACGCGCTTTCATGGTATGATTCGGTGGCACATGGGTTCAATCCGGATTCCCGGGTACATCAATGTATCAACCCGGACAAGATACCCATGTCCGGAAAACATCCAAGTATATTCTCACCGGATTGTGACACATGACAATCCCGGGATTCAAAACAAACGAAGATTCACACTATTACGCGCGCTAAAAGCCACCGGATCAGAAGCATTCGATCTGCCGACCGTCCGGATCATCCTGCCATTTATCTTCCGCCACAAACGATAAGCGATGCTGAGAGTCGAGACCGTGCGTACGGATCAATGAGCGATGGGCCTCCGTGCCGTATCCCTTGTTCGTATCCCATTCGAACAAGCGGGCGGCCGGAAGTGCCGCCATGAGGCGATCACGGTGAACTTTTGCGAAAATCGATGCCAGAGCGATGCAGAACGATTTGCCATCTCCACCCACCAAGCCGTCGTGCGCATAGGGAAAAGAACGAAAAGGCCGGCCATCTATAAGGATCTGACTGTTCGCGGCCGGACCATCCATCCAATCCCAAAGCATGCTTTGGCTCTTGCCAGGCACATAGCCGTCAACAGGAAGGATCAAACCATCCGCAGATGCCTGTTTCTCCAAATCACGCAAAGCACGGATCATGGCTTCCCTCGTCGCCTGAAGGATGTTCACCGCGTCAATTTCCGTTGATTCGGCCCTTCCGATGCCCCGGAAAAACACCCTCTCGAGCAGCGGTTTTTCACAGGCGGCTTCAATCGATTCGCGACGACTCGCATTCAAGCGCTTTGAGTCATCTACGAGTTTGCTCCACGAGCGGTGCCGCAATCGGGGAAGAACACTTGCAGGAATCGCGACAGCCGCAGCCACAACCGGGCCAGCCAAAGCGCCCCGGCCTACTTCATCCACACCGACGACCCAATCAACTGCTCCGGATCGCACTACCTTTTTGTCGTATGCCAGAAGACTTGCCATGCAGATGCTATCTCTCTTTTGCCATTGATCGTTTCTCCGCCAGTTGAATGCATTCAGCCAATAGAGACGCACTCCACACAAATCAAGAGCATATGATGCATTGCATCATAGTCTATTAACGGCTCCACATACTCCAAGCCTGAGTCTCACCCATTACACCTTCGGTTGAAAAATATGCGTTTTGGACACATCGCTTTAATCCAAACCTTACAATGACCCACCGTGAATATTACCTTGCCCTTTTTTTGGCATTCCTTATCACAAACAACCCATATGAAAACTTCGGGACTCATCCCTCTTCTCGGCCTCCTCATCTCCTTCAGTCCGGTTTCCGCCCAAACGGAAGCCACCGAAACGCTCAGCGACCTTGAAAGGCTGACCATGATGGGGGAAATCATTGCGCATCACTCTGGCGTGAATTCCATGGAACTTACCAGTGAGGAAATGCAAGCGATCGCTTCCGGATTCACCAAAGGACTCGCAGCAGGCCAACTCAGTCAAAAGACCCAGGATAATGTAGCACAAGTCCAGATGCTGGTCCAGGAGCGTCGGGAATTGAGAAACGAACGCGTATCCAAAATCAACAAAGCGGCCGCTCAGGCCTATGTGCGCGATCTCGATAAGGAAAAAGTCAAGTTCACCGAATCCGGACTCGGATACGAAGTCCTCGAGCCAGGGTCAGACAAAGTGGCGGCACTTGAAGACGTGGTTGAAGTGACCTACGAAGGCAAACTCATCGATGGAACGGTCTTCGACTCCAACCTCGATGAAACCAAACCCGTTGCATTCCCTCTCGGTGGCGTCATTCCCGGCTTCTCGGAAGGGCTTCAACTCGTGGGTGAAGGAGGCAAGATCCGTCTCTACATTCCAAGCGAACTCGCCTACGGCGAAAATCCTCCGGGAGGCGTGATCGAAGCCGGAAGCATGTTGGTATTCGAAGTAAAGCTCCACAAAATACAAAACGAACTCGACACCCCGATCACCATTCCAACACCAAAGGCCGACGAATCAGAACCGAACTGATCATTTATGATTTTCCTGCCCCGCAGGGGATTGACAAAGCTGCCCGGATCATCCGGGCAGCTTTTTTTGGATCCAAAGAATGCATTTCCCATGCTCATAGCCGGCGAACCTACTTGGAAACCAGGCAACGCCATTGATTACCCTCACACTTCCACAAACCTTGTCTATCCGCCCCCTCCTCATGCGCTACCCCATCACCTGCCTGACTGCGGCATTCATTGTATCATCACCGGCATTTCTTCACGGGGCTGATCTGGTTCCGGTTTTGACCGGCGTCATGCCACAACTGGTGACGCTTTCGGCGGCTCCTTCGATTGTAGCCCAACCCGTCGGGGGAAAAGTCGATCTTTTCGGCACCTGTTCGCTCAGCGTTCAGGCCACCGGAGCCGGACCGCTATCCTATCAGTGGAAGCTGAACGGCAACCCCATACCCGGAGCGAATGCATCCACCTACTTCGCCAACGGGTCCGGATCCTATTCAGTGGCAGTTACAAATGCCGGAGGCACGACTGAGTCCGCCATTGCAGTCGTGAGGGCCGACGATGCACCGCGAGCCATGAAGCCCTTCGAAATCCCCATCACGGCATCCGCCGGGGCATTTCCTGATCTGCGTTCGTGGAACCCAAAACCTGCCGGAAGTGAGGGCCATGTCACGGTCGGTCCGGACGGCCACTTTCAAGTCAATGGCAAGCGCATCCGATTTTTTGGGGCCAACATTGTAGGCAACAGCAATTACCCCAACTACGCTGAATCCGATATCCACGCACAGCGCCTTGCCCGCTTCGGGTTCAACTCGGTGCGGCTGCACTACGGTGACACTTACTGGACATACGATACATCCACCCGGCCCGGCTCTCTCATCATTAAAGACTCAAGTAGTTCAACGAATTTCGACGAAGACGCCCGTGACCGCTTGTTCTACTTCATGGCGCGATGTGCGGATCAGGGAATCTATTCAAATGTGAACCTCTGCGTGGCCCGGACTTTTCAGGAGAATGACGGTTTGGGTGAGGAAATCGAGGCAATGAACTGGGCGCAACAACACCTGCTGAGCTTCTTTGACGAAAGGTTGGTCAACCTCCAGAAAGCCTATGCGGAATGGCTGCTCAATACCCCCAACAAGTTTCGGAATAACACGACTCTCGCCAGGGATCCTGCCGTTTGCATCATCGAGATTCTGAATGAAAGAGGCCTTGCGGATGGATGGTTGCGGGGCGATTTCACGCTCATTCCGGCAACCTACATGGATATCCTGCAGGACCTCTGGAACCAGTGGTTGAAAACCAAATACAA
>Ga0209510_1003012_pt1 | contig 16424 bp, 10 predicted proteins | sample BiotimSIPDNA_FD_185749 | JGI IMG/M metagenome (GOLD analysis project Ga0209510, IMG submission 185749) | Anaerobic biogas reactor microbial communites from Washington, USA - Biogas_R1 time_0 SIP DNA (SPAdes) (version 2) | ecosystem: Engineered > Bioreactor > Anaerobic > Unclassified | place... | reverse complement strand
CAGCGGGGACACCGGCAACGAAGAGGATGTCGGGGCGGGTTTCGCGCACTTTTTCGATAGCGGCGGCAGCGCCAGGGACAGCCTGGACAAACACGATCGCCTTCACATCGGGATCAGAAGCCATCTGGACTACTTGGGAGATTGTGGTTTCTGTTTCGGTTGAGAAGTTGTCGGGGTAGGTTGCATGGACAATCATATCGCCATACTTAGCGATCTGATTGATTGCTTCCTGGTATTCTTCTTCACCTTGGGAGACAGTTCCGGTCATGATACCGATTTTGTAGGGGGCAACCTCGTCAGCACTGGCAGTTGCAGTGTTCTGAGAAAAGTCGTAGAAGGGAGCCAACAACATCAGGAAGTTTGGCAGGTTAACACCGTCTTCGTCATAGGATGTCACATCCATATTCCCAAGACCTCGGGCTGCAGATGCCTCATTCAAGGTATCAATGAAAGCCTTGGTATCGCTGGGATCGGTGACCTTGCCTTCGGCAAATTTCATCGCATAGCGAACACCGGCGTCGATCATGAGCATATTGATCGGAACACCCCAGGTGGACATACGAGCTTCCTGTCCTTTTTCTTTCAGTTTGATGGCAATCTGGTCGAGCATGTACTGCACATCGCCTTCATGACCCTTGACATTGATGTTCAAGCCAGCGGGATATCCATGATAGGGGCTTGGGCAGCATTGCTGCGGATAGATAGCGCCATTTTCCCAGATTGTGCGAATGAGGGGTTCCTGCATGGCACAGTTTGTGGAGAAGAAGGCAGTGTCTTTACCATAAGCAGCGATCTGGCGTGGAACGTCTTCGGTGATGAACTGCTGTGCACCTGAGACACCGGCATCTCCGGTAGGATCTGGTGCGTTGACTTCCACGAGTTCGATGCCGAGTTCTTCACAGGTTTCCTTCATGATCTCAAGCCTGCGGGCGATGGTGGCGTAGGACAGGTGCCGTGGGAAAGAGTAATGGATGAAGGTAGTGGCACCCATTTGGGCAGCCAACTCGGGGATGGTGCGACCCATGGAGATTTCATCAACCTGCATGACGATGTCAGCTTTTCCGGCAATGATGGGAGGATCTTCAGCGGGGACACCGGCAACGAAGAGGATGTCGGGGCGGGTTTCGCGCACTTTTTCGATAGCGGCGGCAGCGCCAGGGACAGCCTGGACAAACACGATCGCCTTCACATCAGGATCAGAAGCCATCTGGACTACTTGGGAGATTGTGGTTTCTGTTTCGGTTGAGAAGTTGTCGGGGTAGGTTGCATGGACAATCGTTTCACCATACTTAGCGATCTGATTGATTGCTTCCTGGTATTCTTCTTCACCCTGAGAGACGGTTCCGGTCATGATACCGATCTTATAGGGCTTTACTTCTGGTTCTGTTTCACCTTGGGCAGGAGGCTCTGTTTTGGGGGTTTCTCCAGAACGGCATCCGACCGCTGAAAAAACCAACACAAAACACATGAACAACAATGCCAGTTGAGCGAATAACTTCTTTCTTTTCATTTGTTTCTCCTATTTAGTTGGTAAAGGAATTTTACGAAATAGAGGGTGTTTGGAATTTACCAGGCGAGCTCTCCACATAACCAGACTGGTTTGTTCCAAGCCGACAATTTTTACAGGCTGACCGATTGCCTATTATTTTGATTTTACCTTTGTGAAAAAATACTGTCAAGGTCGTATTTTCATTGTGTGTTATTCTCCAGCGAAAATGTCATCCCCCTAAATCACCAGGTCACTCAGGACAAAATCCGACAAAGAGAGATTGTTGCTGCCATTACGCTCTTCTTTTTTTCCGTTACAATAATCATTAACCCTTTGATATTAAACTGGAGGACCACATGGACCCTTTGACTCTCATTCTGATTATTCTTGGTTTTATTTTTGCCGTAGGAATCATTATCATTCTGGTAAGAACTTTCCAATTTCCTACTCAGACTCACGATCCTGAGCCGATCGCGCTGACTGAAATCGATGGAGAAGAGGTTGCCCAACATATTGGTCTCGCCATCCAGATGAAAACCATTAACAATGTTGACCCTGAAAAGGTCGACCCTATCCCATTCCAGGGTTTACACAATTTGATCAGTATGCTCTATCCTGAACTTGAGCAAAAATTAAATCGGGAAGTAATTGGTGACTTTTCGCTGCTCTACACCTGGGAAGGCACAGATCCCAGCCTCGACCCGATTACACTTGCTGCCCATATGGATGTGGTTCCCGCCAACGAAGCGCCAGATTCAGGCTGGACCTACCCGCCTTTTAGCGGTACCGTTGCCGATCGTTATGTGTGGGGCCGCGGTGCAATAGACTGCAAAGGAACGATGATTGGCATCCTCGAAGCGGTCAGTTTCCTGCTAAAGGCTGGGTTTGAACCAAAACGCACTATTTACCTCGCTTTCGGAGATGACGAAGAGGTTTCTGGTGCCCGGGGTGCCGCCCGCATTGCAAACACACTTAAAGAGCGTGGAGTTCGCCTGTCATTCCTTTTGGATGAGGGTGGCGTGATCTCACAGGGTATTATCCCGGGAGTTGATGAACTGGTTGGGTTGATTGGTGTCGCTGAAAAAGGACATCTCTCCCTGGTTTTGCGGGCAGAGACTGCTGCCGGGCACGCTTCTGCACCAGGTCAGGTTACTTCCATCGGGGCGTTAGCCCTGGCAATCGCCACTCTGGAAAATAATCCTTTCCCTCAGGACCTGGAGTTTATCGAATTTATGATGAGCTTTCTGGCAGATGAACTTCCATTCGTTCAAAGGATGCTGCTGGCTAACCGCTGGCTTTTTGGCAATATAGTTGCGAAACGACTTGCTTCGATACCTGTTACCAATGCAAACACACGCACCTCTATCGCACCGACCATCATCAAAGGAGGCGCTACAGAGAATGTGCTGCCGGCCGTTGCAGAAGCAACGATCAATTTACGCCTGATGCCTGGTGACACACTTGTTGACGTCTATAAATATGTAAACGAAATGGTGGGTGATGACGTTATTGAGGTAATGCCTGCCCACGGCGAAAGCTTGTATGAAAGCCATTCCTGGGATCCGACCGAAGTTTCTGATGTAGAGTCACCCCAGTTTATGATCCTGCTTGATCTGATCAAAGCCACTATTCCAGGTGCTTATGCTGCTCCTTATCTGATGAGTGGAGCAACCGATGCCCGCCATTACACGCAAATCAGCAACCGAATCTTTCGTTTTTCGCCCCTCATCCTTAATAAGGAAGAGAGCGAAACTGTCCATGGTGTCAACGAGCGCCTGTCATTCGAAAACGCGTCACGGATGGTTGGCTTCTATATCGAGTTGATTGAGCGCATGTCAAACATTCCAACGGATTATTATTCTGAGGACGATGAAGAAACAGAGGAAGAAGAGACCAGGGATGTTGATGTTCCTTTAACCACCCGACCCATGCGCAAGCGGAAATTTGAGCTTGAGGAAGATTCGGATGAACTGGAACCGCTGCCTGAAGATGACCTGCCCCTCGAGACCAGACCTTTTGTCGATAAGTAAGTCGAAAACTTGAGAGTAGTAAGTTTTTTGTAAACCGAAACAATGAACGGCGGAATAATCATTATGGTTTTCAGATTGTGTCAGATCAGGATCGGGAACCGGTACCTTTCGGTATAATTCTTGACGGTAAGAAACATGAATAAGAAAACCAGGTTCATTCTCGCTTTGATCGTTGTCCTTATCCTTTCGGTGAGCATATTCTTTATAAGCAGACTCTCCCGGAATACGGTGTTTATCTATGAAACCAGCTCAACCAATGATCCTTCCGTTTCTGCAGGGATGGATGAGATCGAAAAACAGGTTAGCCAATTGCGTGGTCTCGACATTGAATCTGTTGTTCCAAGGGAATTAATGACCAGGGATGAACTCAACCAGGTGGTTTTAAACGACTTTTTAGAAGATTATTCCTCTGAAGATGAAGAAAAGGACGTCTTGTTAATGAGCCTGTTTGGGCTTTTACCAGCGGATTTTCCACTTCGCGATTTTTATCTCAAAATGTATGGAGAGCAGATTGCTGGTTTTTACGATACTGAACAAAAAGCGATGTTTATCATCAGCGATAGCGGTTTTGGCGGTATGGAACGTTCAACCTATGCTCACGAATTTGTACATGCCCTGCAGGATGAGCATTTCGACTTTGAGGGTAAGCTGGGTTACACCGATGAATCCTGCGCGGAAGATTCGGAACGCTGCATGGCGATCCAATCCCTGCTTGAAGGTGACGCCACATTGACCCAACAGCTTTGGCTCCAAAACCACTCCACCCAACAAGACCTGCAAGACTTACAAACCTTTTCCTCCAGTTTTTCAAGCCCTGTCTACGATTCTGCGCCAGATTCAATCAAAGAATCCCTAACCTTTCCTTATCTATACGGCGGCACGTTTGTCCAGTCTCTCTATGCCCGGGGTGGATTTGAGGCGATCGATACAGCATTTACGACTATGCAGCCTGTTTCTTCGGAGCAGATCATGCACCCCTCCAGGTATCCTGACGACCTGCCAGATAACCCCACGCTTCCAGACCTTGAATCAACCCTGGGTCGAGATTGGGAAGAAGTTGACAACGATGTCCTTGGGGAATGGTATATCTATTTGATTCTGGCGAAGTCGTTCGACCAGGAGCACCGTCTTTTTGACAGTCTGGCTCTTGATGCCGCTGAGGGTTGGGGAGGCGACGGTTATTCTGTTGTAAAAAATAACCAAACTGGAGAGCAGGCTGCCTACATCGCGATGAACTGGGACACCGCAGCAGATGCAGATGCCGCTTTCAGAGCCTTTAGCGATTATTCCGATTTGCGTTTCGGTACGATGAACGCTGATGGGTTTTGGCAGGGCGAGGACTATTCCAGCGCACTGATTCAAACAAGCTCCACCAGTTTTGTTTGGCTGATGGCACAAGATCGTATTACCTTGCAATCTATAAAGGCTTTGGTTGAGGACTAAAATGCCCATTCCTTCATTGGATACAACCCGGATTAAAGCTATCATCTTTGATGTCGATGGCACGTTGTCTGATAGTGATGACCGAATGGTTGAGAGAATTCAAAACAAGCTGATATTCCTTGGGAAAATTTTCGGAGAAACAAAACTCAGTCAATTTTCCCGGTGGCTTGTCCACGCTGCAGAAGGTCCGGGAAACTGGCTGCTTGAAATAGCAGATCGTCTCGATTTAGACCACCTGATTGCAGCCTATTTTGACAAGCGTGCCAGTGCCAGGGAATATTTTGCTCACCATTACCCTCTGATTCCCGATATTGTGCCAATGCTCGAAGACCTTTCTACTCGCTATCCCTTTGCGATTGTAACCGCCAGGAATGAAGTGACCACTTCACAATTTTTGGAAATTAATGGACTGGAACGTTTTTTTCCAACCGTGATAAGCTCACAGACTTGTCAGCGAACAAAACCTTTTCCCGACCCGTTGTTGCATGCAGCTGAATTACTCGACGTGCCTGTTGAAGCCTGCCTGATGGTTGGCGATACTGTCACTGATGTGCGCGCTGCCCTGGCAGCTGGCGCACAATCGCTTTCGGTGTTGTGTGGTTTTGGAACTGAAAATGAGCTGCAAAAATCTGGCACTCACGCCATATTACCTTCGACCAGTATGCTTGCGGATTTGTTGGCTGAAACTCGTGTAGAAAAGATGTGAGGAAACCTCATCGCAAGCCTCTTTTGCGACGCGATCTCTCTGGTTGTCGTCATCCTGAACGTAGTGAAGGATCTTGCCGTTAGAGCGATTAGATTCTTCGCTATCACTCAGAATGACAGAATAAATGCAGATTGCTTCGCTGCGCTCGCAAAGACGGTCAAGGGTGTTGTCATCCTGAATGAAGTGAAGGATCTTGCCGTTAGAGCGATTAGATTCTTCGCTAGCGCTCAGAATGACAGAATAAATCAGATTGCTTCGCTGCGCTCGCAAAGACGGTCAAGGGTGTTGTCATCCTGAACGAAGTGAAGGATCTTGCCGATAGAGCGATAAGATTCTTCGCTAGCGCTCAGAATGACAGAATAAATGCAGATTGCTTCGCTGCGCTCGCAATGACAGTTCAAGGGCAGATTGCTTTGCTCGTAAAGACGTGTTAGCTGATCCCAATTCGCTACGCTCTTGGGACAGGTGGCTGGCGCACCCCACCCCCCTGCCCCCCTCCGAGTGAGGGGGTGGAAAAGAGTAGTGAATTAAAGGGGGTGAGGCAGATTGCCGCGCTTCGCTCGCTAATGACAAACCTAATCAGGCAGCTTGCCACCGGGAAGCTGGTTGTCAAGCGTCATAACGTGTTTATTCAATAATCCAAAAATCGCGATAATCATACCAAAAGCCCCCCCGATTCTATATACAGTCAATACGCCAAGTCGGTCGGCAATTGGTGCGCTCAGAAGCAGCCCTATCGGCATCAAGCCAAGGCTGATACTTGAAAGCACCGTGAAAACGCGGCCTTGCTTTTCTGAAGGGACCTTTGTTTGCAGCAGTGGTCCAAACGAACCATTAGCGAATGAGAGCATGATTCCAGTAAACCCTGAAAACAAAACCGCGCTGAGGTAACCGGTTGGGGAGACAAACCCGATTGCGAGAATGCTGATACTGATCCCAAGGATGCCGATTAACACGGTGATAACTTTACGCTTAAAACCGCCCCACACGCCAAGCAATGCGCCGCCCAGGATCGCCCCGATGCCAATGGCAGCCTGCAGCCAGGCAAGCTCGGTTGCACCGCCTTTGAAATATTCGGTGACCATCAGGGGCATTAAATTGCCAACTGGAGCCATGAACAAGTTGATGGAACTGGCTATCAGCATCACGATCAACAACCCGGGCCAGGTGATGATGTACTGAAACCCTGATTTTACGTCTGCAAGTAATGACTGTGGTGTTACCCTCTGGCTGCTCGGGGTTTTGTTTGGTTGCGGCACCTTCACCATGAAAATAAGCAGCAATATGGCAATTGCCGCGGTCACGATATCAATTGCCAACACTCCCTGTATGGGCAAAAGCTCCATCAACAGAGCACCAAGCGCTGGTGAAAAAGTGTCTGTGAGACCGGTCACAACCTGGTTAATGCCTCCAAGGCGGGTGAGCTGATCTTCGGGAACCATCAGGCTAACGGAAGCAGTTTTGGCAGGACCCTGGAAGATACCAGCTAAAGAACGCACGAACATGATCAGATATATATGCCAGATTTGGATCAGATTGAACGCAAAAAGGAGTGCGAGAACTGCGGTTGCTAGGGCGACAATAAAGTCGGCTAAAATCATCACCTTCTTGCGATTCCAGCGGTCAACCAATGCGCCGATGAAGGGCCCTATCAGAATCTGGGGGAGCAGTGCGATGGTTGAAGCAGTAGCCAGAACGGCAGCAGAACCGGTGAGCTTGGTGACATACCAGACCAGTGCGAACTGCACCAAGCTGCTGCCAAGCAGGGAGACAACCTGACCAATGAACATTGGCAGGAAGTTCGCAAGCCAGTTGGTTGGAATCTCTTGCTCTGATGTGCTCGCAATGGCATTTTCTTGAGAATGAGGAATCTCTTCGTTGTGTTCAGTCATTTAATCACTCAACCCTGGGAAATTCTATCACTTAATGTTATTCTCCTTGGAAAATTGAGATTATCCTGAGCAATTCTCATTATGAGATAAATGATAATTTTTTACCGTGATACATCAATTCTGTACGGGCGGGTTCCAAATATGAGTCAAGGACGGCATAGTACCGGCGCAGCAGTGTAATGAGGTGGGTGCGGGACGTAGATGTTGCGATGGTTTTGTTCCCACCTTACTCCGCCGTTTGCGATGCTGGATTGGCTCATAGCCGGTAGCATTAAGATTGTAATCCTCTTACCCGTCACTAATATGATAACCCTCCAGGGATATACAATAAAAGACATAGCAGATCAACCGTCGCTGCGAGCCCCCGTTATACGAAAAGCTGGAACTTTTGAATCGCAACAAGGGGGCGTGGCAGTCTGCCTTTAATCCTTTGTCCATACCATTAAACTGCAGATTGCCACACCGTTTTGCCGAACAGAGTTTATCCCCAACCATCAAGGCATAACGGCAATACGTTTCGCAATGACCACACCAAGGTCGAAGATCCCCGTAGCGAAGCGCAGGGGAGTGGAGGCTTTTTGCCTGCGCAGCAAGGTATGCCCCTTTCTGCAAATTTACACGAAACAAACAACCGTACGGGCGGGTCCCAATCAAGTGCTCCGATATTAACATTGGAAGGGAAGGAGCCCTGTGCCTGCGCAGCAAGGTATGCCCCCTTCCGCAAATTCACACCAAATACATGGAAACGGAACGGGACAAGTACTGCTCGCTTCGCTCCCAGCATCATGACCACGTTCCCTATAACACGATCACCTTGCCCGGATTGGACAATGTCATAATGCTACCGTCCTGAACCCGCTTTTACTTTTATCGTGGGCAAGTTCATGATTGATGAGGACAGTTTCATAATGAGAATTGCTGCATAAACCTTCTGACCAAGGTTAATCAACATTTTCGTAAAATTGCGTTAAATTGGTATTATTTCTTATATGAAGAGACTTCCATTTTTCATCACTGTCTTTTTGCTGATCACTCTATCAGCTTGTGGAACAGAAAGCACCCCATCACCCACAGATTCCAGCTCGCCTGTTATCCATGTCGTGACCCTCACTGTACCACCACCTGAAGCTGAGACGCTGATTCCAGAAACCCTAAATCAAACGCCAATTCCAGATGAACCCACCCCAACCTCTGAGCTAATTTCAACTGCTGTTCAAAACCTGCAAACCCCCTGGGAGATTAGATTCCTGCCTGATGGTCGCCTGCTGATCACCGAGCGACCTGGCACCCTCGTTTTGATTGACGCTGACAGCGAACCTATTCCGATCGCAGATGTTCGCGAACAAGGCGAGAGTGGGCTGCTTGGGCTGGCTTTGCATCCTGAGTTTGATCAAAACCGGCTGCTTTACATTTATCTGACCTACCAGGGAGCCGGCAGTCTGCTCAATCGTGTAGAGCGCTACCAATTTGATGGCAGGGTTCTGAGCGATCGGCTGGTGATTATCGATCAAATTCCAGGAGCTGCCAATCATGACGGGGGTCGAATCGAATTTGGTCCGGACGGGTTGCTCTACATCACAACTGGAGATGCCGGCTACGGTGCTAATGCCCAGGATATCAACTCGCTTGCCGGTAAGATCTTGCGTTTACATGACGATGGCACCTTCCCTGCCGATAACCCCTTTGGCAATGCAGTCTATAGCTATGGTCACCGCAACCCCCAGGGTCTTGCCTGGGATGAACAGGGGCAGCTCTGGTCCACCGAGCACGGACCCAGCGGTTTTGGCAGTGGTTATGACGAACTCAACCTGATTGAAATCGGAGGCAACTATGGTTGGCCTGATATCCAGGGTGACCAGACTCGGGAAGGCATGATCTCACCCCGCCTGCATTCTGGTGGTAACGAGACCTGGGCGCCTGGTGACCTCGAAATCGTTGACGGTGTCGCGTATTTTACGGGCTTGCGGGGATCGACATTGTATTCTGTACCCTTGAATGATATTCGTCCAGAGACACTCGAGCGACATTTTGCGAGTGAATATGGACGTCTGAGAGCTTTGCGTCTGGGTCCTGATGGTCTGCTTTATGTGGGCACCTCCAACAGAGATGGTCGCGGCAGTATTCGTGAAGGGGACGATAAAATATTCAGAATCGATCCAAAGCAATTAAGATAACTCACAAATTTCAATTAAGGGGGACCGGATTGGAAACAATCTTTATCGGAGCGTTGAAAAAGAAAGAACAAGAGCTATGTGTTCAGTGTGGAAAGCATGGTCCTGCCTACTTGGATGTTAGGGGTAATTATTGGTAAAATTGGGGAAGCAAACTCACACAGGAGCAATTATGGTCAGATCCCGACGAAAAACCGAGTACCATGCTAAATATCCCTATCCCCGTAATCAATTCAGACGGGGTTTCCTCAGAGGTGGGATCAGTTTTTTAGCCTGGTTTCTATTGAATTACGAAATTGAAGGGAAGGAAAATCTGCCTAAAGAAGGTCCCTTGTTGATTGTGGGTAACCATTTTCATTTTCTGGATACGATAGGACCGATCCATGTTACGGAGTATCCTATGGAATTCATCAATGATGCAAAAATGCCAATGGCACCAGGTTTGGTCAAGTTCCTGCCGAGCTGGTGGGGTACTTTGGAGATCAATCAAGGACAGGCTAATCTCGAAGCGATCAGGGCAGCGGAGGCTGCCTTGGAACAAAATGGAGTGCTGGCAATCTTTCCAGAGGGGCATGTTCACAAACCTCCGCTTGAAAAGCCCCTGCCAGGGGCTGCATTTCTGGCATTGCGTCTGGGTGTGCCTGTGATTGCTATTGGCACTTATAGTGAAGACAACTGGGATATCATTGGTACCATCTCCAAAAAAGGTCGTCGAGCGCGAATTGTCTCCCGGATCGGGAAACCTTTCGGACCATTGGCACCAAAAGATCCGGATTGGATTCCAGGCAGAGAGGACGTAAAACGAGCCGGTCAGGAGATCATGGAGCGTATTGCTGAATTGCTGCCCGAATCTGCTCGCGGTCCTTACCTCAAGGATGCAGCTCAAAATGTGTAGACCTGTTAACGAGAAATCAATACTGAGACGGTAGAATCAAGACAGATTGTTAATTGGTAAATATGTATTACAAAGATTATTACAACATACTTGGCGTAAACAAAAACGCAACAAACGAAGAGATCAAGACCGCCTATCGTAATCTCGCCCGACAATACCATCCTGATGTAAATAAGGACGCTGGAGCAGAAGAAAAGTTCAAAGAGGTCAACGAAGCCTATCAGGTCTTATCGGACGAAGAAAAACGCAAAAAGTATGATCAGTTTGGTTCTGAATGGCAGCGCTATCAAAACACAGGTGGTCAACCAGGTGGCTTTGATTGGGGTCCCTGGCAGCAACAGCCTGGTGGTCAGACAAGTTACCGCACCGTCTCACCGGAAGAGTTTAGCGAGATGTTTGGCGGTTCTGGGGGGATGGGCGGTTTTGGGGGCTTCTCTGACTTCTTCGAAACCTTGTTTGGGCAGGGTGGTTTTGGGACTTCACAAAGAAGGCAAACCTACCAACCTCAAACCCGAGCAAAAGATATTGAATACGAAGTTGATATCAGCTTGAAAGAAGCTTACACAGGCACTCAGCGTACCCTAACATTTGAAGACGGAAGAAAAATTAACGCCAGCATACCGGCTGGTGTTAAGACAGGTTCCAGGGTGAGGCTCAGCGGTCAGGCTGGCGGGGCAGACCTATATCTCAAAGTAAAAGTATTGCCAGACCCTGTGTTCAAACGAAAAGGGGACGATCTCCATATGGATCTCAAGGTGGATTATTACACGGCAATCATGGGCGGAGAAGTGGGTGTAAACACATTGACCAAACCTATCCGTGTAACGGTCTCCGAAGGCAGCGACAGTGGAAAAACCCTGCGTCTGACCGGGTTAGGGATGCCCTTGCTCAAAAACCCCAAGAAGTTTGGCGATCTTTACTGCCGTATCCAGGTGACAGTACCAAAACACCTGACCTCTGCCGAAAAAGAAAAACTTCAGGAATTGCACTTAATGCGCCAGGCGAAATAAAACGGGTTCTTTAAGAAGTTTTATAACGGTTCACAAATTTTATAGCCAGACCTGGTTACTTAACAAAGCGATTGCTAACAGCTTTAATGTTGCTCCCAGTCCGTCGTCCTTATCTGCAGAGTTATGCAGGAAAAAACTCCAGATTTGCCCGGAGAGCTGTTGATTTTGCAGAGCGATCAGGGCAGGGGTGCAGCAGGCAAGGTAACTGAGCCTGCTAAAAGAGCTGTCTTCCGACTCATTGAGAGCTTCATCAGATAACTGTTCCCCAATCGTGTCGATCAGTTTCTTTTCAATTTGGCGCAAAAAATCCAGGCTGGGTAAATCGCTGCTTAATAGTGCCTGGAGTCCAGTCTGCAGCAAGCTAAAAGCAACTACGCTGCGATCGGCTGAATCATCTGTCGCTGATAAATTGGGCGGTATCAGTTCGAGCCAGTCGATTGTGTGGTCATACTTGCCCAGCGAAGAAAGCAAATAGGTGGAGTCTGGCAGCGTATTTTTAGTATCAGAGTCGATCGATTGCCAATATTGAAAAAGAGCCAAAGAACGATTGGCGATTATTTCGTCGTAATCAAATCGTTGTAAACCTTGCCACTGCTTTCGAGCAGAGAAAAGAGCCAGCAAAACCCATGCTTCTGCGTGCACATCAGCGTCCAGCCTTGGCGAGCGGGGCAGATCGGGCAAAAATTGCCAGCTGGTCAGATTCGGTTCGCGATAGGCAGGGTGTGCCAACAAACTGGCGAACAGCGCTTCTGTTTTTGTGCTGGCATTCTCATCAAATTCAGCCAAAAGAACCATTGCCAACATTGCGAATGCCTGTGCCTGGCTTGTGGCTGCCAGTTGGTAACGCAGACCGTTCTTTTTCACGCCAGTACGCACAAACAACGACTTCCCGTCTTCACTGGAGATCAAATGCTTTGCCTGCCAGTGTTCAAATTGCTCTCGCAAGATTTGTCTGCGCTCCTCCCGCTCTTGACCAGTGAGCGGGTTCATATGCGCATAGGTTATCTCGAAATTGCTTGATTCGAAGCGAGGTTTTTCTGATTCATTCGGTTGAACTGGCGTTTGCTGGCGATTCTTCTTTCTGATCAACCAGAACGTAAGGGCAAACAAAACAAAAACGCCAACAAGGCTGACAATTATCCTTGCGATGTATACTGCATTATCAGAAGCAATTTGAAAATCCATCGCCTAATCTTACCTTATTAATACTTGTTTGCCTTGTACCCCAGGGGTTAGTTCCAGTCGCAGATTAAATCTACCTGCTCAATCTGGAAACCTTTTGCCATAAAATCGGTATCGATGATCTGCATCGGAAAACTTCCTTTCAAAGAACGGTGAGCCTCGTGCAGCTCTTCGGCTCTGCTGGTCGGATAATTCCAATCTATCCAGGATGAAGTTGATCGTTGATGGTCATTCTCGAATAGAACTGACCGGCAGACCATAACTTTGCTCAGGTTTTCCTGCAGCTTTGCAGGCAGCGACCCCGAATCCAGGACCCCGTAAAGGTAGGGCACGGCATCGTCAGAAAGGCGGTTTGTAAGCAGTTGGTAATCCAGGTCTTTCCCAACAACTGCTCTTTCAACATTAAACCGGGCGATGCTTTCGTCGATGTTGACCGCGGAAAGCGTGAAAGAGAAGAGAAAAAGCGTAACCAGGAGAACGAGGGCTAAACGTTTCATCTGACCCGTTGCTTCCATCATTACCAGCGCAGTCAAAATTATGGCTAAAAAGTAAATAAAAATCTGTGGAACCAGGCGGATTTCAGTCAAACCGTAGGCATCGACATAAAGGTTGATGCGCTGATATGCCGAAACCAACACCACCCCGACCTGTATCAGCAAGGTCGCACCCAAAATGGAAAACAGTCTTCGCTTCGTGGTAGTTTCGCGCCGGGTAACCGAGGCGAGCAGGTAGTACAGCACGCCTGCAATCGCTGCGACTAAAAGCAGCTCCATGAATCCTCTGCGCGCATATTCAGCATAAGTAAAGCCAGCCAGGTTGATATTAGCCTCCCCGGCGAAAAAGTATCGGAACTGGATGATCAAAAAGAACGCAAACAGAATGTTTACGCTCACTAATACGATGCTCGTTTCTGTCATCCCTAAAAAGGGCTTGATCAAAGGTCTGTCATCTCCGAGCTCAATTTTTTGAGAACTGTTGCTGATTGCCATCCACAAAACAGCAGACAACAACCAGGTAAACAGGAGGGTAAGGAATATCCGCCCAGCCAGCTCCGCGATGAGCTCCGTTCTCATCCATTCCGTGAACGAATTTACTTTGCTTTCAAATATGCTGTCTGCAACTGAGAACAAAGCGGTAAAAATTAATAGAACCGGCAGTGCGATCAGTATGCCTTTGAGGATGCCTGACAGTAGTTTTTTGCCCTGATTGTTGGTGGTGATATGGTTTTTTTCTTGTCGAATCGCCTGTGACAAAACAACAGGCAAACCTGTAAAAAATCCGACCACTGAAAGCTGGACTGATTTGAAGTATTCCCTGATACGATACATCCACCATTGCCCGTTCATGAAGTCGACACTCAACAAGAGCAAACCGACCAGGCTGACCAGGATCGAGATGCTTACAGTGACGAACTCCCGGCGATATGCCGAGATCAAGGCGGTAGCGATTGTAAGCAGTAACAAGATGATCGTGCTTATCTTCAGCTTCTTTTCCTGAATTATCAGATTGATGGATAAAAAGAGCCCAATAATAATGACTGATAATCCCAGGCGCAGTCCGGGCTCGTTGAAATTCCACCAGGTAAGCATCATCAAAATACCAGCAGCGAGCGCGCTGATAAACGTATGCCAGGGTCGTTTCAGTTCTACTTTTGGGAACACTGTCCGACCAGCGCCATCCTCGCTCGGTTTCTCGTTAAATTTTGGATCTGTCGTTTCGTTCAAGAATCCTCCTCAGCCATGTCTGGCTTGTTGGCGTTTTCGCCGTAAACTGATAATAGCATAGTTGCGATCTTCTCTCAAAAGCTTGCAATTGCTATCATGAGGGATTTTGACAGTCTTTGATCATATGGCAATCATAAAAAATCCAGAAAGAACACAGTTTTGATACAATTCAATCAATCAAAGCTTGAAAGAGGAGAAAAAATGCCCAGAGCAACTTTCAATTTTCCGTCAGGATTCTTGTGGGGCAGCGCGACTGCCGCCCACCAGGTGGAAGGCAACAATACTAACAACGATTGGTGGGCATGGGAACAGCAGGAGGGGCGTATTCTCAACGGTGACCGCAGTGGAAAGGCTTGTGACTGGTGGGCTGGACGCTGGCGTGAAGACTTTGACCGCGCCCAGGACGGCTGGCAGAACTCTCATCGTTTCTCGGTTGAATGGTCTCGCATCCAGCCTGAACCAGATCGCTGGGATGAAGCGGCACTGGACCGCTATCGCGAGATGCTGCTGGGTCTGCGTGAACGCAATATGACCCCGATGATCACGCTGCATCACTTCTCCACTCCGCTTTGGCTTTCTGAAATGGGTGGCTGGGAGAACGACCAGGTGGTGGAACTGTTCGAAGCTTTCACCCGCCGCACGGTTGAAGCGCTCAAAGCTCACTGTCGGTTTTGGGTCACAATCAACGAACCCAATGTTTATGCTAATGGCGGTTATCTCGGCGACGGTTTTCCACCTGGCAAGAATGATACCAAAGCTGCACTCAAGGTTCTCGCAAATATGGTCAAAGCCCATGCAGCCGCATATAGAGCGATCCACGAAATCCAGGCAGATGCCCAGGTTGGGGTTGCGCATCATTGGCGCGGGTTTCAGTCTGCAAACAAAGGTCCCTTGACTTCTATCGTGACAAAGTTGCATCACAAAGTGTTCAACGATTCCTTTCCTCTTGCGCTGATAAATGGGAAATTTGATGCCATTCAATATAAAGAAGATATCCCGCAAGCCAGGGATACCCAGGACTTCATGGGTCTGAATTATTACACAAGAGAACTGGTCAGATTTGATTTGGGCAAGGGCGGTAACATGTATACCGACCGCTATTTCCGAAAAGATGCAGATTTGTCAGAAACGGGGTTTATCTCCAACGATCCGGAAGGATTTAAAGAGGCGATCAAATGGGCAAATCAATTTAATCTACCAATCTATATCACCGAAAATGGCTGCGACGACAGTAAAGATGACTTTCGCCGGCGTTATCTGCTTCAGCATATTCACGCCATGTGGCACATGGTAAGCTTCAATATTCCAATTAAAGGTTACTTTCATTGGAGCCTGGTTGATAATTTTGAATGGGAACGGGGCTGGAGCCAGCGTTTTGGTTTGTGGGCGCTTGACCCGGTTACCCAGATCCGTACCCGCCGAAAGAGCGCAGAATTGTATTCTGAGATTTGTCGAACAAATGCGATTACATCAGAAGCGGTCGAAAAATTTGCGCCTGAGGTCTACGATTTGATTTACCCTGTTTAAATCAGATTGATCTTTAGTCTGATTAATAACTGTGGCAACCGGGGCTCGTGGTATAGCTGCTGAATGAGCCTGTTTATGCTTTGCGGAGGGAGCAATACCCTGCTTCACGGGCACAAGTCCCCCACTCTCCTGCGCACCGCTTCGGGGATTTTCGTCGTACGGCTGGGCCTTGGTCCAGCCGCCAGGTTAGCCAACCCGACGTTGCCGGATGGAGCAAGCCTAAGCCTTCTCTCTCAGCACTATATTTGTCATCCTGAGGAACGAAGGAACCAATCAATCTTTTCGCATTTGCGATTGTAATGCATTCGTGAGCTGGTAAAGTTTTTCCGGATAGGGTAATACCCTGCTTCGCGGG
>Ga0209510_1003011_pt1 | contig 16424 bp, 14 predicted proteins | sample BiotimSIPDNA_FD_185749 | JGI IMG/M metagenome (GOLD analysis project Ga0209510, IMG submission 185749) | Anaerobic biogas reactor microbial communites from Washington, USA - Biogas_R1 time_0 SIP DNA (SPAdes) (version 2) | ecosystem: Engineered > Bioreactor > Anaerobic > Unclassified | place... | reverse complement strand
GCGACAATAAGATTGGTTCCGGGATTTGCTTCGCTGGGCAGGCGTCCTTACCGTAATTGACGAAGGTGGAACAGTTCCACGCTGCATGCCCCTTGTAGGTTACCCGCCGGTAGTTCTTGCCGCAGCGGGGGCAGAAGATTAAGCCTGAAAATGGGTAACGGTTGGCCGGGTTTTGCCTGACATTTCTGTTCTCCCGGCGAAGGGCCATGATTTCCTGCGCCTTTTGAAAGGTGAGAGGGTCTATAATCGGCGGATGGGTTCCTTCGGCATAGTACTTTGGCAAGGTTCCCCGGTTATAAACCAGCTTCTTTGACAAGTGGTCAGCTACATACTTTTTCTGAAGCAGCGCGTTGCCAGAATACTTCTCGTTATTTAGGATGGCTAGGACTCGCTTTGCTGTCCACTGTCTGCCGCTGAACGTTCGCGCACCCATTTCCCGTAGTCTGGCAGCAATCCGATCGCAACCCAGGCCTTTTATGTAATCGGCGTAGATCATTCGAACGATTTCGGCCTGTTCCTGATCGATTTCAATTTGACCATTGTTGATTCGATACCCGTACATGAAACGCAGGTTTACAATCTCACCTTGCTGGAACCGCTTGCGAATCCTCCACTTACAGTTCTCACTAACCGAACGGCTTTCCTCCTGAGCATAGGATGCCAGGATGGTTAGCATAAGTTCGCCATCCCCGCTCATGGAATGAATATTCTGCTCCTCAAAATAAACGTCAACACCGAGCAGTTTTAGTTCCCGCACCGTTTCAAGAAGTGTTACCGTGTTGCGGGCAAAACGTGATATCGATTTTGTAATGATCAGGTCAATCTTACCATCTTTGCAGTCAGCAATTAGACGCTGAAACGCCGGACGAGTATCTTTGGTTCCTGTCAGTGCCTCGTCGGCGTATACACCAGCATATTCCCAATCCATGCGCTGCTGAATATGGTTGCTGTAATAGCTGACTTGAGCTGCCAGAGAATGTAACATCGCATCTTTTCCGGATGATACGCGGGCATAAGCGGCAACCCGTAATCTAGCAGGGATTGGTGGCACCGAAGGGGATATTTTCGTAACTATCTTTTCCATAATGACCTCCTTTCGCTATGACATATTCGCTCCAAAAGCCCATATTATCAAGCGTTTTGGCGATATATGCTGCGCTCGGAAAGCCCATATTTTTGAGCGATAGTTGCCTCAATTTTCATCAATTCATCTTCTCGGATAATGCCTGCTGCAAGCCATCTATTGAAAACTGCCATGGTAGCCGTATAGTAGATGACTGCTAATGTCTTACTACTCATGCCGCACCGCCTTCGACCTGCCGTAGCAAGCGCGGGAGCAGTATTTGCGCTTCTTGTTTCCATAGCTTTCAAAATCACGGCCACATATAGGGCAGGTAAAAGTATAAATGGCTTTACGGTTGACGGCTTCCGGGTGATCGTTCCACCAGGCCATGCGGCATTTATCCGAGCAGAACCGTTTCTGCTTCACTCCAGCGGTCTGGATAAGGGGGGTTCTGCACTGTCGGCAAAGAATTCCGTCCCTCTGAAAGAAGAATTCTTTATTAGCACTACCAAGATTGTTCCTACGGCAGAAAGACTTCACCGTATTTTCCGAAATACCAAGAGCTGTCGATATTTTTGAATAGCTTAAACCGTCCCGTCGCATTTTAATGATTTTCTCTTTTTGCTGTTGATTCATTACAATACCTCCTCCGAAGGCAAACCTTAAAAGCCTTCGGTATAAGCCGCGGGAGGAGCAACAATCGGACGGTATCAAAATATTTCACCGTCATTACCTCCCACCAATATGCGAAAAACTAGCGGGAGTCGAACCCCAGCAAAAAGAAAAAGCCCGCAGAGCAGGATGATTTACTCCACGGGCGGTTGCTTCAGAATAATATTATTCAATGTTGTTGAGACGAAATATATTCAGCCATTCGTTCAATAAGTAGTTCGGCATATTCTCCCTTAATGGTTTTACCCGGCCGGGCATTTTCCAGCCAATATTCGGGGGATTTAAGTATACCGTTTCTTACTAACACCTCCAAAACTCCTTCCAGACCATTCTTGCTTTCTTCTATGTATGCTAACCCCAGTTGGGAAAGGATAGCGCCAGCAACTGCTTTGACAATTTCATCTCTCTTGGCATCAAACAGTGCATTGTCCTGGCTGTTATCAATAAAGCCGATTTCGATTAGTACTGCAGGGGCCTTTGTTTCTCTTAAGACTTGATAATTAGCAGTTTTCACCCCCCGGTTTGCAAAACCGACCCCCACCAGGGAGCTTTGAATTTTTTCGGCCAGCCCCTTTGACTTGGCTCCCGGATTTAAATAAGTGTAAGTTTCCACACCGGCAGCCGCCTCCGGTTTAAAAGCATTACGGTGAAAGGATATGAAATAATCAAAGCTACCCTTGTTTTCGAAATCACATCTAGCTTTCAGGCTTAAACTAACATCTGCCGTTCTGGTCTCATCGACGATTACTCCATGGCGTTTCAACATTACCGCTACGGCCCGACCTAGGCTCAGCACATCATCGGCTTCTTTTCTTCCTTTATATACTGCACCCGGGTCATTGCCGCCATGCCCGTAGTCGAAACATAATCTAGCCATTAATCTTTTCCTCCTTATTCAGCTGGTCCAAAACCAGTTTGAGTTTCTCCGGAATAGGCAGGCCGATCTTGGCTGCGTTTTCCAGAATACTGATCCCTTCGTTGGATAAATAGAAGAAGATGACCGCGGTACGGACAGCGCTACCGTTTGTTATTACCTGGGCGTCGATAATGTGTCCCACTGCCACCATGGCAAAAATCAGCACCTTCTTAAAGATGCCCCTGGCACCTACCTCGCTGGAAAGGCGTTTTTCCAGTATTGCCAACATGACGCCTGTCAGGTAATCGATAACCACGAAGGTTACCAGCGCGTATAAAAAGCCGTCCCAGCCCCCCAAAACCCAGCCCAGCCAGCCGCCAAAGGCCGAAAGGGCAATTTGAATTGTATTAATGGCATTTTTCATGCGTTTTCTTTCCTCCTTGGTTATAGCAATAAAAAAAGAGCCCTGCGGCTCACACATCTTTGACAGGTACTATTTGTTTCTCAATAGTCCCAGTATTTCGTTTTGAAACTCTAAAATAAGTTTATTTTGCTCATAGATATCAGTAAGCACCACATCCTTGTTGGCCTTGCCCGTTAAGGCTTTTATTTTAGCCGCTCTGTCGGATATTTTGACCGCCTCCGCTTCAGCCGCCAGGTGCTTTTGCGTCTTAGCCACCACTAGCTTCTCAGCCATTGACGATCACCTTCTTTTCCGCGGGTTCGCAGGTGCAGTTCCCTATCGCGCTGATTCGATATTCTCCGGGACCGGCAAATTCCAGGACCAGATTCTCAGTCCCGTTGATAGGGGTAATCGTTTTTTCGGCAACAACCTCACCCTCTATAATTACCTGTACTGTAATATCCTCGCTGTTAACCTGGGGATTACCCTCGTAGTCCAAGTAGGCGATGGTTACATTTAGTTCCTGATTAACAACCACTGTGTCCGCGCAGCATATATCAAGCCGCAGGAAGGCACACTTGATGAATCTGGCCACCTCAACCCCGTTTTCCATCTGTATTTCATAGATAAGACCATTTTCATTTATCTCCAATGATTCTCCCTCCTAAGCCGCCACATGCCAGATACCGTATTGAGTGTTAATAGGTCTCGTATTACCACTGGTTACCATATACTCAACCACCAATGACGATTGTACCGGCAGTAATGCTGGTAATTTGATCATTACGCCCCTAGTACCAATACTATAATCTACAGCACCAGAGTTATAGTATTTGCCATACCCGTAGGGTAAGCGGTAACTATGGGTGTTTTTACGAGAATCACTGCTTGGATTCCAGCTGTAGACCAGCTATATAAAGTCAACAATATTTATTAAATTTTTGGAGGCTTTTTATGTAATCAAGCCATGGGGACATATGTTTTTTTGTCCCGCATAATAACAAAAATAATATAGGTTAATTTACGGGCTACAGCCCCAATGGCAGTACCATAGGCTTTGCCTTCGGAACGTTTTTTCTCGAAAAAGGCTTTAAGTACCGGATCAACTTGCACGGCCCGGACAGCGGCTTGCCAAATTGCTCTTCTAAGATGGGGAGACCCTCGTTTAGACATCCGATTTTGACTGCCAGTAAAATCTCCGGACTGTTTAACACTGGGGTCAATGCCAACAAAGGCAACCAGCTTTTCCGGACTGGCAAAGCGATTAATGTCGCCAATTTCACTTTCAATGATGGCAGCCGTGATCATGCCAATGCCCGGAATGGTCGGAAGGCATGAATCAAGGGTATCAAAGTAGGTTTTAATATGGTCTTCGATCTCTTTGATATGCTCCTCGATAAACTTGATTTGTTCGATGAGCTGCCGCAACTGAAAAGCGAAAGCATCGATGGCAATGGTAATGCCAAAAGAGTTACGAGCCTTTTCTTGGATCTCTTTAGCCTTTTCCAGTTTAAATCTTCCCCGGCTTGTTTTGTCAATTACTTCAGCCAGCTTTTCAGCACTGACACTTAACATGTCGTCCGGGGTGGTGTATTCCATTAATAAGGCCTTGGAACTAACGCCGAAGATGTTCGCAAAAAGGGTTTCGTACTCAGGAAAGATTTGATCTAAAACAGCGATTGCTTGCAGCTTAAGCTCCGTGGTCTGATCCACCAGGGAAGTACGATAACGGCAAAGCTGCCTTAAGGCCAGGGTGTTTTCATCTGACAGTTGCGTTTCGGTATAGCGGCCGAAGCGGATGATCTCAGCAATGATAAAGGAATCTCGTTGGTCATTTTTCGTTTTCCGGATAAACAAGTTGCGGAGACTGTCAGATTGAATAGGATTGATGACAAAGACATCAAAGTCTCTTTCAACCAGATAGGAGTAAATGGCAAGCCAGTAATGACCGGTCGCTTCCATGCCAAACACGACTTTTTCATCTTCGGACTTTAGCCTGGCAATGAAATCCAAGAGCTTTGCTGCACCGGCATTGGAATTGGCAAAAGTGATTCTGCCCAGGATCTGACCTGCATCATCAATTGCAGTAGCTTCATGGTTGCGTTTAGCGATATCAATACCGATTATCAATGTAAACACCTCCGGTAATATTTGAGAGTGTTTCTCCTAACTTTACGAGCTTACAACCTAGCGCGATATACGGAGAAAAGGCTAAAAAGCCAGTCAACATCCAGCTCATTCGTAAAATCCCGTAAAGCGGAGGCGCCAGTCTACAGCGCGAGGATAGAACCTCAGGGGAACGTGCGGCGAACTCCACTCTATCGAGAAAATCATCTCAAAACCAGAGTTGTGATTCAACTATTAATTATTGACTTGATTATACTAGGGAAACGTATTACGTTCCCGCATGAGTTACGCGCCCGAAGGAGTAAGCTTTCGGAGAAGGAAGCGGAAAGCGGACAGGGGTGCGGTGGTAAAATGGGGCGGGCGGCTAATAGCCGCCCCTACGCTGTTGGCGCATAAATTATATCGAAGTGGACGCGTAGCCCATCGGGGCATACCCTTCTGGGTCACAGGCCTGCGTCTTTCTTATTCCGTTCCTGCTTTTAGGGCCTCGCTCATGGAAACTGCTTCCACGCTCCTGGAACACAACAGTTTGCTGAGCTGATAGGTCAGCATGATGGCTGCAAAAGATATCAGCACATAAAGGGGGCTGACGATGGCCGGCAGCACTAAATTGATCATATTGCCAAGATAGCCGTACAATGCACCCATTGATGCCGCCGCTGCAGGAATTCCCAAAATAAATCCGGCCACGATGACAAAGGTGGAGCTGTCCAGGATCAGGGACCGGATCTCCCGGCGCCTGTAGCCAAATATCTTGAAAAGGGAGATGGTGTTCCTGTTTTCCTCGATAATCAGCGATGTGACCAGATAGAGGATGATTAAGGCCACAATGCTGGAGACAATCGTCATCAAGGCCACCATGGAATTCATCTGTCCCATAAATTCATCCATTGCATTCGGTAGTTCACTCATGGACTTCATGCCCGACAGCTTTTCATCAGGGATATCAAGCTTGATCATGCTGAAAAGCCCTCTGTAGCTGTTTCCCGGAAGCCCCATCTGTTCATTGAACTCTGTTATCGGCACATAGATAAACTGCTCAACGTAGGAATCAGCAACAGCGTCAATATGAAAGGTGTAGGGCTTGCCGTCCTCTTTGCTGATGAAGGTCACAGTGTCCCCGGCTTCAATGCCCAACCGATCGGCCAAAGACTTCGTAATATTGGTCTGATCGTTGGGAATAGGATTTCCTTTCCGGTCCTTTAAAGTCACGATGGTTGAATCAGGCTCGATTCCCGTGATATAAAACTCAATTTGTTCATTGTTTTCAGGATAAAACTTGCCGGCATTAAAGGCCTCCGCCCCTTCCGGCGCCTCACCGAATTGTAAATCCCGGAAGGCATATTCGTATTCGAACTGATATACGTCCGAGGTGTTGAATACATGGTTCATGGAGTTCATAAGAGTGAAGCCAAAGAGCATCAAGACAGAAGCACTGGTAACACCCAGGAAAAGAAACACCAGCCGGGAGATGCTTCTGAACTGCTCCCGCAGCTTGAATTTTGTGTTGAACTTGAACCGTTCCAGTTTAAAGGCCCGCTCCAGGGCGTTGACCCTGGTTTTCTGCCGGTCTCCCTTCATAAGCTCCGCCGGAGCACGTTTCAGCTCTGAACATATAACCAGATAGCTGCTGAGGCCTAAAAACAGCACAGGTGTCAGTATGGCGGCCAAGGCATTTATGAAGCTTAACTGAATGCCCGGAACAGGAACATTATAATAGGTAACCATGGCCATAACCATTGGCCCGATAGAGGGCAGCGCCAACACCGTTCCCATCACTCCGCCCGCCAAAGCCAGCAGCAGCGGGATTGACATGTAGTGGCACATCAACTCCCGCCGCCGGTAACCCTGGGCATAAAGGGTCCCGATGATCACCGATTCCTGGCGGATCATGCGCCAGAACATGATGCCGATGATCAAGCAGGACAGAAGAAACATTGCGGCCGGCAGCGGTACGCTCATGGTTTTCATACCGGTTATGGAGGCCCAGACCATTCTGGCCCGTTTGTTGTCCATAATGTCAGTCCAGTCGGACACGGTTATGCCTTCTGCCTGTAAACTCTCCCGCAGCTGTACCGCCTGCTCCTTAAGGCTCGGGGTCCTGTCATTGAACCTGACCGAATAAGTGCTTACAGCATTATCTATGTCGGAAAATTCCTCACGGCTTATAACCGCCACCCCGAAATCATTGGGCGAATACACGATATCATTCACGTTCTTCAGCGGATAAATATAGTGGGGCAGGGACACAAAGCCCGCCACCGTGAAGGTTTTCCCCGCGGCTTCTATCTGACTCCCCACCGGGTAGCCGTTGGCTTCGGCAAAGGCAGGATCAAGGAGAATTTCTCCCGGCCCTGAAAGCGCCTGCCCCTCGGTGACAGCCGGAATATTTACCTTCTCAGTTTGACTGAGCAGCCTGAGTGTTAGCGTATCAGACAGGGCAACGTCAAAGCTCATGTACTCCTCGATGATGGCGTCAGCCGATTTTTGCAGTTCCGCGAGGTCAGGATCAGGAACAGCAACGTCTGCTCTAAAGGACAGATCTTCCTGCATATGCCCCTCTGTAAAGGTCGTGACCAGGGCAGAAAGATTCTGGGAAAGTCCGGCAGCCACAACAAAGGTATAGCTCCCCAGGATAATCAGCGCAAGTATACTCAGGTAGCGCAGTTTGTTTTCTTTCAAAAAGCGAAAAACTCTTTTCTCCAGTGCCATTACCACTCAATCCTTTCCGCCGCAACCGTCGTCTGATTCACAGAAGCTTCTACGATCTCCCCGCTTCTCAGCCGAAAGACCTTGTTTGCCATATCGGCAATGGCCGCGTTGTGTGTTATCATCAAAATCGTGGTTCCGAACTTTTTATTCACCACCTGCAACAGCTTCAGGATACTGCGGGATGTCTGATAATCCAGTGCTCCCGTTGGCTCGTCACAGAGCAGCAGCTTGGGATTTTTAACGATGGCCCTGGCAATAGAGACCCGCTGCTGTTCACCGCCTGACAGCTCTCTGGGGAAACGGTGCTTTTTGTCCAGCATTTCCACCGCCGTTAATACTTCGTCCACATTTAACGGGGATTTGCTGATGTTTGATACCACCTCGATGTTTTCTCCCACAGTAAGGTTGGGAACCAGATTGTAAAACTGGAAAACAAAACCCACCTCTTCGCGTCTATATTCGGTCAGATCATCGTCGCTCAATTTGCTGATCTCGGTTCCGTCCACGGTCACCTTGCCGCTGTCGCCGCGGTCAATGCCGCCGATAATATTCATAAGAGTGGATTTTCCCGAACCCGATGGACCAAGGATGACACCGATTTCACCTTTTCCCAGATTCATTTCGATTCCCCTTAACACATCGGTTTTGATCACCCCGGTGGTGTAGCTCTTCTTCAAGTTCGCAACATCAATAAACATGTTATTGCTCCTCCTTTTGATAAAAGCACCGTTTCAAAATATCAAAATATGCATCCGATTCACTGAGAACCTCCATGCCCACATCTTCAATGGAATCGACCTTATCCATATACATTTCGGCAAAACTCAGCATGGTCCAGTTAATGATATTGATCATTTTTTCGCGGTCGATATCCTCCCGGAATTTTGTAAAATCAATATTTTGATAACCTCTTTCCAAACCGCTTGCGATGATATCTTCACCAGTTTTTTTAATTTCAGATTTCACTTCAGCAGCATCCTCATTGGCCAGAGACTTTAAAAAATGAAATGCCTGGGGGAACTTTTTATAGATTTTAAATTTAACCGACCCCAGCTGCCGCATTCTTTCAAAAAAATCCGTCTCACTCCAATCTACTTCAGCGTAGATTTTTTCGACTATCTCAGCCACATAATCAAGCAGGAATAAATACAGTTCCTTTTTACTATTAAAATAGTTGAATAATGATCCTTTCGATATATATGATTCCTTAACGATTTCATTTGTAGATGCCTTTTCGTAACCATTTCGTGCGAATTCTTTTAGAGCCGCGTTAATAATGCGTGCTCGTTTCTCCGGTTCCAGGCTGTTGAATTTTGAGTAAATGATAATCACCGCCATCGTCAATTAGTAAAATAAATATTTGACCATACTGGTCATGATTTAATTCTACTGCTAATGACCACCCTGGTCAATAGGTTGAGGAGCACGAGCCCACGGTAAAAAATGTAAGGGCGCGCATCCGAAGATGGAGCATGGATTTATGCCGAAAAATTGTAGACCAGCTATATAAAGTCAACAATATTTATTAAATTTTTGGAGGCTTTTTATGTAATCAAGCCATGGGGACATATGTTTTTTTGTCCCGCATAATAACAAAAATAATATAGGTTAATTTACGGGCTACAGCCCCAATGGCAGTACCATAGGCTTTGCCTTCGGAACGTTTTTTCTCGAAAAAGGCTTTAAGTACCGGATCAACTTGCACGGCCCGGACAGCGGCTTGCCAAATTGCTCTTCTAAGATGGGGAGACCCTCGTTTAGACATCCGATTTTGACTGCCAGTAAAATCTCCGGACTGTTTAACACTGGGGTCAATGCCAACAAAGGCAACCAGCTTTTCCGGACTGGCAAAGCGATTAATGTCGCCAATTTCACTTTCAATGATGGCAGCCGTGATCATGCCAATGCCCGGAATGGTCGGAAGGCATGAATCAAGGGTATCAAAGTAGGTTTTAATATGGTCTTCGATCTCTTTGATATGCTCCTCGATAAACTTGATTTGTTCGATGAGCTGCCGCAACTGAAAAGCGAAAGCATCGATGGCAATGGTAATGCCAAAAGAGTTACGAGCCTTTTCTTGGATCTCTTTAGCCTTTTCCAGTTTAAATCTTCCCCGGCTTGTTTTGTCAATTACTTCAGCCAGCTTTTCAGCACTGACACTTAACATGTCGTCCGGGGTGGTGTATTCCATTAATAAGGCCTTGGAACTAACGCCGAAGATGTTCGCAAAAAGGGTTTCGTACTCAGGAAAGATTTGATCTAAAACAGCGATTGCTTGCAGCTTAAGCTCCGTGGTCTGATCCACCAGGGAAGTACGATAACGGCAAAGCTGCCTTAAGGCCAGGGTGTTTTCATCTGACAGTTGCGTTTCGGTATAGCGGCCGAAGCGGATGATCTCAGCAATGATAAAGGAATCTCGTTGGTCATTTTTCGTTTTCCGGATAAACAAGTTGCGGAGACTGTCAGATTGAATAGGATTGATGACAAAGACATCAAAGTCTCTTTCAACCAGATAGGAGTAAATGGCAAGCCAGTAATGACCGGTCGCTTCCATGCCAAACACGACTTTTTCATCTTCGGACTTTAGCCTGGCAATGAAATCCAAGAGCTTTGCTGCACCGGCATTGGAATTGGCAAAAGTGATTCTGCCCAGGATCTGACCTGCATCATCAATTGCAGTAGCTTCATGGTTGCGTTTAGCGATATCAATACCGATTATCAATGTAAACACCTCCGGTAATATTTGAGAGTGTTTCTCCTAACTTTACGAGCTTACAACCTAGCGCGATATACGGAGAAAAGGCTAAAAAGCCAGTCAACATCCAGCTCATTCGTAAAATCCCGTAAAGCGGAGGCGCCAGTCTACAGCGCGAGGATAGAACCTCAGGGGAACGTGCGGCGAACTCCACTCTATCGAGAAAATCATCTCAAAACCAGAGTTGTGATTCAACTATTAATTATGATTCCACTGCAAAAACAGGTTGTTTAACCCCTATGGGGGTTTTCAATAGTAAAAATTGTCTTGAGCAGATAGCTCAAAAAGTTCTTTTTCAACTGAAGATCGCTAATTTAGACCTCCATTACTATGGTTTTGTGTTCGTTAACCTAAATTTGGGCATAATATCCCTGCTTTTGGCCTTTTCGGCTTCCTTAGCTTGCCCAGAGCCATCCGGGAAAACTGCTTAATATTTCGGGCTATAATTTTGTAAGCAGTGACCAAGTAAGTTTTTAGCACGCCACGTGTGTAAAGGTTATTCAGATCTTCCCCTCTTTTTAGAGCGGAGTTGGTTGCTTCGATTCCAGCACGATAACTGGTGTTTTCACGTCTGACCGCAATATTGTGTATTTGATCTCTAACCCGGTCAGCCTGGATGGTTTTTAAACTAACCCGTAATATCCGGTCTTTCTTCTGGGTCTTTACTGGACATATATCAAAATTCGGGCATCCTTGGCAATCCTCGTGTTTGAAGTGGCAACTGCTAGTCTTGGAACCGGGATTGAAATCGCTTCTAAATGGGATCTTGCCCTGGGGACAACTGATTATTTTCATATCATCATCAAACTTAAAACTGGTTGTGGAAAGTTTATCTGATGGAGCCTTACGTCCGGTCATATCTGTATAGTGTAGGTTAACCTCTAGCTCATCTGCCATTTCTATGACCTCTTGGCCGTAGTAACCTCCATCTAAGTAGATGTCCTTTACATCCGTCCTTTGTTTGATGATGGGTATGCGCTCCTTAGCCATCTCTACATCGCTGATGTTATTGGGTTGTACTGAAAAGTCGGTAATCACCTGAATCGGGTTTTCTTTGCTACTGGTTTCGCTCACGTTTAAAACGTAGCCGCTATGGTTCTTACCCGCTTTGTTACGGAAGGTAGCGTCACTATCATAAGCTGATTGCAGGGAACCGCTTTCAATTTCACTACTGGGCTTGGCGAGCCATATTCCCTTAGATTCATCGAAGGCAGCCTGTTCGCCTAGAAAACGCTTAAGCAGAACCATTTCTCGTTTTGAAGCAAGGTTACGATCCTTATTTGCCAAGTTATCTACCTCTTGCATGAGGTTAAGGACTTTCTGGAACCTGCTTTCCAGTTCCTGATTTCTAGTTCTGTATAGTAAATCAGTTCTGAAGCTATCTCTTAACACTTGTTTGAGATTATCGGAAAGCATGTTAGAAGCAATGCCTCTTACCGCTTGAACCAATACATCCAGGGCTAACGAGAGTCTACCGGCTTTCTTGATATTGGGAGAAATCAAGGTAGAATCCATACGCTGGTCATCGGTTTTTATCCCGGCTTGTTCGATAAAATTCTTGGTTAGGATTTCAAACTGTTGGAAAATCACTTCATCTTGCTCGGGATACTCTAATATGTGCCTATAAACTCTTTCTCTGAATTCGTAAAGGGTACGTTCAGCCAGGTAAACCTCACCCAGGTTTCTTATACCTAGGGCATAATTGACCTGGAAGTTAAAGTAGAACTGCTCGATTAATTCTTGATCAGTATAACCAAACATGTTTTTGATAATCTCTAATGACATCAGTATATTAACTGGAACATTGGGTCTGCCGGTATCAAGACAATACATGGGGGCAAACAGATCTTCGTTGATTTTACAAAAAACATGTTCATAGAAAACTGGTGCCCAGGTTTTGTTTAGTAGTTTGGCTACACTTGGTCTCATGGACTGGTAATGGCTAAAAAGTTCATCTTGATAGTGACTATCGTTTTTACGGAACATACTGCAAAACCACCCTAAAGTTAGTTTATCTTTTGTTTGCTTTAAATATCTAACTATTACTTCGATATTCACAGTGGTTTATCCTGCTGTTTTACAATATTTTTGGGGTTTTTGCAGTGGAATCAACCTTTTATTAAAAAAACTTTCCAATAGTTCTCCTAAACTGGCTTGTTTGACATTACGCATTACTGCCACCCCCCAAACTGGAAAGATTTGGAGCCTTTTGCCATAAGCTCGGCACTGGCATTGAGATAGTAAGTAGTATCCTCAAAATGCGCATGCCCCATATACGTCGAAAGAGCGGGAAGCTGGTCATGAAAATCAGAGTTTTCTTCATACCATTTAAGCATACAGTTAACCGCGAAAGAATGTCGTAGGTCGTGTGTTCTAGAGTTGCGTCCTTCTGTGCGGATTCCCGTGTCTCTCACCAGTTGGAGGAAAGCAGTATTGAACGTCGAATATGTTATTCTGTCACTGCGAATATTCAGAAAGAATGCCTCGCTTTTAGGATTTGGAAAGTATTGTTCCCTTAATTTTGAATATCGTTTTAAAACCTCGTTGGCTGTTGAATGTATAGGAACATATCGCGATTTTTTGAATTTTGTATTTTGGATAAACAAGACACCGTTTTCCAAGTCTACATCAGCAACATCAAGCTTCAATGCTTCGCTAATACGTAGTCCTGTACAATAAAGAAGCCCGATAATTGCCTGAAAACTATGTGGCCTTAAGGAATCTTGAGGATTCAATTTGGCAGCTAAAGACAGCATCTTCTCAATATCAGCCTGTGTGTATAAATATGGAATGCGCCGTCCTTGACTGCGCGCCCTTGGTGGCGCCGGAATACTTTTACCCGTTCCTTTGATATAACGATAATCCAGAAAGCCACGTATAATGCGGTGCCGTTTATCATATTGACTATTGCTCAGATCATGCTTGCCGTAGACGAAACAATCCACAACGTCAGCATTAATGTCTTTTGATTGGATGGATTGCAAAAAACGATCAAATTCTTTCAAAATCGTTATTTCTACTCTAAAGGAGCGTCCATTGTCAGTCATGAATTTTGTATACTCGGATAACTCATCACATAAAATACTTGCAAAATCAGGAGCCTTTTTCATACGATGCACACCTCCTTCCAGCATGGGAACGGCAAGGCGATGTCTTTCAGGCGTTCTATCTGAACCTTTGCGTAGATACCTGTGGTTTCAATGGTGGTATGACCGAGAATATCTGCCGTATCTTTAAATGATGCGCCATTATTCACTAAATGAGTAGCCAGCGAGTGCCTTAGCAAATGAGTTCCGTATGATGGTGCGTTGATACCGAGCTCCTCCATATATCGGCGTACCATACTTCCGAGTGCGGATGAATTTGTTAGTGGATTGTATGGAATCACAGCCCTGAGGATCAGCACCGGTTGAGGTCTATTGGGTCTTACTCGCAGATAATCAACAATAGCATCAGCAATTTCATTTGTAAGAGGTAGACTTCGTCCTCTATGGGTCTTCGTATGACGTATGAGCAGCTCACCTTTTTCCAAAGAAATATCCTGAAGCTTGATTTGAATAATTTCGTTCGCCCTAAGGCCAAGCTGAAGCATCAATAAAAGTATCAGATAATCGCGTTTTCCTTTAGCTGTTTCCCTATCTGGAGCGGAAAGTAGCTGCATGGCAGTTTCATACGGGATATATTTCGGTACGGTAGCCATTTTCCATTCCTTTACTTTGTAAACAGCGGGTGTTAAATCATCTTCCAAAATTCGCTGCCAGCGTAGAAAGCGCAGAAATCCACGTAGACAAGACGTTATAGTCTTGCGATAATCGTTGGAATAGCCATATTCATTGCACATTTTCTGAAACTCCAAGATATCTTGTGCGCATAAAGAAGAAAGCTGAAAATTAAAACCGTGTTTCTCATATACCCATTTAAGGAATAGTATCGCCTTCAGTCTGTGGATGTCACGGGTTTTCTTGCAAAGTCCGAATAAACTGTCCAGATATTCATCGTATTGCAAGATTATACCGCCCATACTTTCAGGCAAACTGTCCATAATTAATGCTTGGCTTGCGATATCAGTACGTGGCGGACTTGGCTTACCTGATATAGATTGCTTTGGAGCAAGGGGAATCCTTGGTTTTAGCAGTTGCAACGATTTCTGCGACTTCGGTACAAGACTGTCCTTAACCAGTTCAGCAGGGGAGGGAATAATTCCTTTGCGGCTTAAGAATTGCAGTACTTGCCATATGCCGTAGATGGTTGATTTATATTTGCCCTTGTTTAACCGCTCACATGAACATTTAGGAAGGTGCTCGTTTACAAACCGACAGGCAAAGGATTCATCTAATTGTGATAATTCATTAATACCTTCCCATAAGGCAAAGCGGCTCAGATGCGCCGCGGCGCGAAGATATTCCCGCACTACGTTTCTGGAAAATTCTTGATCATGGAGATATTCAGCGAATTCTTTAATTTTTCCGCTAAATACTCCGCAGTTTGATAATCGATAATTAGTACGGGGGTCGTCAAAATAGTTTTCCAACATGATAATTACCTCCAACTAAATATTATGTAGAGTTAATCTCTTCCACATAATCTTAGTGTAACTGACAAATTTAGATAATTAACATATTGGGTACAAATATTATGTTTAGTTAAAAACTCCAATATTCCAGGTATTACATAAATCCTTCTCTTCACTGAACATAATATTTCACTGTACATAACCCCTTAGCTCGACCGTATGGTTGCCGTTAAAAAAGCTGTGCAGGTTCAAAAAGTGGTAGCGGCTCTCATGGTAGTGACGGCTGCGGCTTTCCAAGTAGCCTTCGTACCAGAGCTCCTCAAATTCCCGCATGGTTTTCGGCTTTCTGACGTTTATCTTTTCCACCAAAGCATTATCCATCTTCTTGCAAAATCTCATCCGTTCCGGCTCTATCTGCAGGGCCTTGTAAAAAAGGTCGTTCTTGCTGGCGATGATGTTGATGAAGTTTTTAATGCTTCTTGGTGTATGGTTTGAGCCATCCAAGTGGATATGTATCCCGCAGGAGGGGTTGGTTAAGGCGCCCGCTTTGCGCAGTTTCCTGACCAGTTCCTGCAGGGTAGTAATGTCTTCACGGTAGGTAAGCACTGGGCTTACCAGTTCAACGCTGTATTCGTGCTCGGCGCTGATCCTTCTGCCGTTCACCTTTACTTCCCGGCGAATGCTCCCGTCGCTCATAAACTTCCAGGCTCGCCCGTCCGGTGTGTGTACCTTTTTGGCGTCGTAGCTGTCCCGGCAGTTTTCAATCCTTCCGTTTAAAAACTGCGCCGCAACCTCAGCGGCTTGGCTTCTGGTAATCCCGGTGAATTCAATCTCGATCCCAAATTTGGCGTTAAACATGCTATCCAAGCTCCTTTCAGGTGTGTTTTTCTTTGGTGTGTACATATATCACTCTGAAAGGGCTATATAGCAAGGGATTTAAGCAAAATAAATGGCTGAAACCCGCATAAATATTGGCTTTAATCTTGGCGGTTACCCCCGGTTATTCTTCGAGTTTTCTGATTTCATCTTCACCGAAAACTGCCCCCAGCCTGCTGCCCGAGTCCCAGTCAACAAACACCGTGCCGGTATCGTCGATAAAGGATACGCTGCCCCGGTCGCCGGGCTTTAACCTGGTGTACGGGTCCTCCATACGGACCAATTCGACCCGCGTACCCGGGGGATAATATGACCTCAAAGCCTTTAGCATTTCCGGATGAACCTGCTTCATGCTTCCGGCACCTCCTCTGGGACACGCTGGCCGTTTTTGAAAGCGGCGCTACCGGTTAGCCTGGAGAGCAGGATTTTTCGTTCCTCTTTGTATTC
>Ga0209510_1003005_pt1 | contig 16440 bp, 13 predicted proteins | sample BiotimSIPDNA_FD_185749 | JGI IMG/M metagenome (GOLD analysis project Ga0209510, IMG submission 185749) | Anaerobic biogas reactor microbial communites from Washington, USA - Biogas_R1 time_0 SIP DNA (SPAdes) (version 2) | ecosystem: Engineered > Bioreactor > Anaerobic > Unclassified | place... | reverse complement strand
TTGCTGTGGCTTTGAATGAAAAGTCGCCGGATGCTGCTCCCGAGTCTGAGGTTTTAGCAATGGGAGATCCGATAACAGAAAGAATTTTGGAACGTTTGGGACGCACCAAGATTGGTGAAACGCTTGATATTGTTACCAGAGGTTTAACTTTGGGGATGGATAAACTGACCCAATTGTCCATCGAAACCGGACAGCCGGATGTGATAGTACGGCCATTGGTGGGGCAGCATTTTGCACTCTCGATGATTGACCCCCAGGAATTGTTTGATGAAGGCTATCGGGCGATGAAAGAACAATTGGATGTCCTGGAAAAAGCCTGTTCTATGTTGAGTAGTATCAAGCGGGCAGCGAAGTATTACAAAGCTGATCAGGCTGAGGTAGGTGGTTAAAAATAAAAAGCTGACCATCAACTGCAATCTGCGCTTACTGTAAATTGTAATAGTTGTAAACCGATGCGGACAGGTTGGCGAACAGAAGGTTGGCCTGGTCAAAGATGACCTGTACCGGTTGGTGGACAAAAATTGATAAAATATAATCTCCACCCGGTGTATAGACAATGCCGGCGTCGCCCATGGTATGCACATAACCGTCATGCACTTCGTTTGCCCAACCGTGCTTGTGGGCGACGGTCGTGCCGCCTGGAACCCCAGCTTCAATTAAGTGTCCGATCTTATTCTTGCTCAGGTAGTCCACCATCATCAGGCATTCTTCCTGGGTTATTGCGCCTTCAAAAGCAAGCGGGATTGAACCACCATACTCCTGAGCACAGTAATAAATATCTTCCAGCAGTAACCCCATATCCAATACGGTGGTTTGTCCATAACGGTCAGGCCCGGTATCATAATCAGTTCGGATATTGGACGGGGTCTTAAATTCTTGCAAGAGAGGCGAACCAAGGCTGAAAAAACCTGCCCAGAAGGTGTTTTCAAGCCCAAGGGTTTTCATGTCTTCTGTGATCCTGAGGGGAGCCAGGTTGGTTTCGATCACTTTTTTAGCTACCGAATCGGTCGATTCGTTGCTGGATTGCTCAACCATTTCTTCGATTTCAGCCAGAATTACGGGGTCATAAGGGCTCTCAAGGTTCTTGAAAAGAGTGATCAATGCTGGAATTTTGATAACACTCCAGGAGGAAAATGCAATATCAACAGGTGGGTGGTCATCTCCGATACGGGAATGAGTGAAATGCAGCACCCAGCCATTTTGTAAATCTTTAAAATAAAACTCGACCATCCCGTCAAATGAAGCTTCGTCAATAATATCTTCGAGCATGTATTCAAGGATTTCGAACGAAGGTTTCTGTGGGCGGGTTTGGGTCACATCGAGAGTAACAGAACGGTGAGAGCTGGAACTGAGTGCGTCTTTTATTCGTTGTACAGAAATTGGGTAAACCATCGCCGTGCCGGCCAAACCTGAATAAAATCCAGCTTCGCCAGGGATAGGCATTGGAGGTGTGGCAGGAACATCGTATCGAATGCTGATCTCGTTTTCAAGGTATGCCTGGATGCGAGCTTCGTCATAAGTGGCTTGCAAAGGTATGGTTGTCGTTGTGATGGGTTGGTTCCAGAGGAACTTCCAAAAACCGGACCAAAATGGCTCCCCGGTACGCTGTTTGTCAGCAGCTGCGAGCATGTTGTTAATCTGGAGCTCAAAGCCAAGCGTGGCGGGGCGCACCTGGATGTGTGCGTCGTTGTATTTCAGATCAATTGGTGACATATAAACCTGCACCAGGCGTTGGGACGCTTCTTCAAATTCAAGACCACCAATCGGGATGCCGGCAATCGACATGCCGGTGGGGAAGGTAGCACGAATTTGAGAATAGCGAACCAGCTGGAGGATGGTCAAAAAACTTGCCATGACGATCAGACCAAGAGCCGCCCAGCGGAGGAGACTTCCATTTTTACGCATACGCCTATTATAAACGTGTTAAGAGAAGGGTTGATTTTGTTTATCTGAATGTAAGATTTTGTTTAGTCGATGAGAATTATTGTGTTACACTTTTGCTTGTTAGAAGCGCCAGATTTGGCGCATTTTTGTGAAGGTGAAGGAGCTCTGGACATGAAAGTTATTTTGACTGGTTCGATTGCAATTGACTATCTGATGAGGTTCCCTGGTCTGTTCAGCGACCATTTGTTACCAGAACACCTGGATAAAGTTAGTCTTTCTTTCCTTGTGCCTGATCTGTCCAAAAGGGATGGCGGTGTAGGGGCAAATATTGCTTACAATCTGGCAATGTTGGGTGGAAAAGCGTGTTTATTTTCAACAGCCGGGCAAGACTTCCCTGATTATGCGAAACGTCTTGAGGCAGTCGGAGTGGATACTAGCAGCGTTAAGATCATCCCCGATAAGTTCACAGCCTCGTTTTTTGCCACAACAGATATGAACAATGCGCAAATCGCAAGTTTTTACACCGGTGCGATGGCAGAGTCAGCCAATCTGTCATTAAAAGAAGCCCCTTATGGCTGCGATGATTTTGTGATGATCTCGCCTACCGACCCGGCTGCGATGGCACGTTATATCGAAGAATCAATCGAACTTTGTTTAAAAACCCTCTTTGACCCGGGACAACAGGTGGTTAGCTTGGATGCTGATTTGCTGCGCAGAGGGCTCGAGAACGCACATGGCTTGTTTGTTAATGAGTATGAGTTTGAATTGGTACAAAAACACACAGGCTACAGCGAAGAAGAACTCCTCTCAAAACCGGTATTCAGCGTTATAACCTTAGGTGAAAAAGGATGCAGAATTCATTCTTCTGAAGGTGAAGTATATGTTCCTGCCTTAACTGGTTTGAACATCGTTGACCCAACAGGTGTTGGCGATGCCTTTAGAGGTGGTTTTTTGCGTGGTTATCTCGGAGGGCTTAGCTTGAAAACCTCTGCTGAAATGGGTACGGTGTGTGCGGCAGCTTGCATCCAGCAAAATGGGACCCAGGTTCACCGATTTAACTGGAATGAATTTGTTAAAGATTATAGAAAACACTTTGATGATCAAGGTGAACTGGATACAATTGGACAAGAATAAAAAACCGGAGTGATGAATGAATAATTACAATATTAAAGATCTGAACCTCGCTGAAGGTGGCCGACGTAGAATGGATTGGGCTGCACGCGAGATGACGGTATTGGCTTCGCTGGAGGAACGCTTCAGAAAAGAACGACCGTTTGAAGGCATCCGTATGTCATGCTGTATGCACGTGACGACAGAAACAGCCAACCTGATGCGTGTTATGCAAGCAGGCGGAGCTGATGTGGTTTTAACTGCATCCAATCCTCTTTCGACTCAGGACGACGTTGCGGCAGCACTGGTTGCTCAATATGAGATCCCTGTTTTTGCAATTAAAGGCGAAGACGATGCGACATACTATAAAAACCTGCATGCTGCCCTGGACCACAGACCGCATATCCTTATGGACGACGGCGCAGACCTGGTCGGCACGATCCTCAAGGAACGCCGCGACCTGATCCCTAACATCCTCGGCGGCACTGAAGAAACCACAACCGGTGTCGTGCGCCTGCGTGCGATGGCGATGGACAAGGTTTTGGAATTCCCGATGATGGCAGTGAACGATGCAATGACCAAGCACTTCTTTGACAATCGCTATGGCACCGGACAGTCAACTATCGATGGTGTTATCCGGGCAACCAATGCGCTTTTAGCCGGCAAGAATTTTGTTGTTGCTGGTTACGGCTGGTGTGGACGTGGATTGGCAATGCGCGCCCGTGGTATGGGTTCGAACGTGATCGTAACCGAAGTTGACCCGATGGTCGCCTTGGAAGCAGTTATGGATGGTTTCAGGGTCATGCCCATGATCGAAGCCGCCCCGATTGGCGACATTTTTATCACGGTGACCGGCGATCTGAACGTGATCGACAAGCACCACTTCGAAGCGATGAAAGATGGCGCGCTGGTTGGTAATTCCGGTCATTTCAATGTTGAGATCAATATTGCCTCGCTTGAAGAGATGGCTGTCGAGAAAAACCGTGTGCGTCCGTTTGTAGACGCCTACGAACTGGCTGATGGTCGCAAGATCAATATCCTTGGTGAAGGTCGACTGATCAACCTGGCTGCTGCTGAAGGGCACCCCGCTTCGGTGATGGACATGAGCTTTGCCAATCAGGCGTTGGGAGCTGAATACTTCCTGAAGCACCACGATAGCCTTGAAAACAAGGTCTATGACGTGCCGGAAGAAATTGACCGCGAAATCGCCCGGCTGAAACTGGAGTCGATGGGAATTGATATTGATGTTCTTACCGAGGAACAGGTTAGGTACCTGAATTCCTGGGAAGAAGGAACGTAAGTCTACTTTATTTGAAAGTAACGACCCCTTGGATTTCAATCGAGGGGTCGTTTTTTTATCTATTATGTTTGACAGTGACAGAACCAGATCAAGATGACGGGTTGGCTGATTGGACTGGCGCACCCCACCCCCCTGCCCCTCCGAGGAGGGGGTGAGTCCAAATTGCTTCACTCTGGACGCAGACGGTCAAAGGTCTTGTCATCCTGAGCCTCTTTTGCGAAGGATCTTAACCTGCAGAGTGTTCAGTCATCCTGAGGGTCGAAAGATCTTGAATTTCCAAGGGCAAGATTCTTCACTCTGTTCAGAATGACAGATTAAAGGCAGATTGCTTCGCTGCGCTCGCAAAGACGGTCAAGGGCAGATTGCTTCGCTGCGCTCGCAAAGACGATCAAGGTCAGATTGCATCGCTCGCAAAGACGGTCGAGGGCAGATTGCTTCGCTTTACTTCAAAATGTTGCTCTATTTGTAAACCAGGCGACCTTCCACGCTGCGGTTGATAGCCTGGTGGTGGCGGAGGTGTTCCTCTATCACAGCTTGCATCGATGCAACGACAACACGAGGAGGTCCAATTTCTGTCAGCTCGCCAATCGATAATCCCAGGTTCTTTTCGCAATTTTTCGAATGATACTCCTGCAAACCAATCTTATAAGTTTGGTTGGGTTGCACGGGCTGCCCACCGATATCCAAACTGACCAATTTACCTAAGCCGTCATCATAAACGGCACTTACTCCCTGGTTCACCTGGTAACACTCACCCTCACTGTTACGGTTGCTTTTGCGCATAATATGGTTGAAAATTTTAAGTAGTTGCGCTCCAGTGACTGAGTAGCGGGAATACGTGTCCTCAAAAGGATAAATCTGTTTTAGATCACGAAGCGTCACTATTGGTCCTAATTCTTTTTGTCGGATCGAACCGCTGCCGATGAATGCCACGTCGAGGCTGGTGTTTTCTGCAAAGATATCAGAAAAGAGATTTCCTATCTCGGTTTCCACTTCGCGTTCAGGATGGGTAAGAGTTTTCGCCATCCGGCAGAGCAAGGTGTTGTATTTTGCATCAACAACGTTCTGGTAAGATTCGATAAATTCATGTAATTCCGAATCCGGTTCGATGGTGTCGCTGGTGATTGGAACCAGCTGCCATTTCCATTCGACGATTGAATTGGTATCGTCGTCGACAAGCAAGTCAAAGCGACCGATTTGGTCTGTTCCTACTGCAGCCTGGGCAATAAGAATATCGTTGATAACTTCAGGCTGATCCATATAGCTATGGGAATGACCCCCAAGAATTAAATCAACACCCCATTCAGGTCTCAACATCGCCGCAAGTTCTTTGTCAGAATCCAGTCCGATATGAGTGAGCAAAACAGTTAAATCGATATCATCATTTTTGTATGCGTCGCAAATTTTGCCGATTTCAACAGAGGCTTCTTCGAGCGTGATAAACGTACCGATGTGATTGTCTAATTTGAGAGAATCCATCACAGTCTCGGTTACGATTCCAATAAAAAGGATATCAAACCCGTCAACTGGCAGAATGATATATGGCGACATAAGCCGTTTGTTGTAATTCTTAATATAGAGGTTGGCATTAATTATTGGGAAATTCGCCATTTTTTCCAAAAAGAGCAAATGGGGCAAGCCGTAATCAAGCTCGTGGTTGCCGAGAGAAGCCACATCAGGAGCAAGATAATTCATTATTTCGATGGTGCTGATTCCTTTGAATTCAGAATCGATAATCGAGCCCTGCACCATATCGCCAGAGATGGTGTAAATGACATTCTTTTCTTCAGCACGGACCTGGTTGATATAGCCACTCAGCAGGGAAATGCCGCCAATCATTTGGCCCCCTCCTTCGGCGACTTCGGCTAAAAAATCCCCATGCATATCGTTGGAATGAAGGATGGTAAAACGTTTGGTGTTCATGGGATTACTCCTCTCGTCTTGCCCTGCTTGGATTCTTAATTATAAGCTTGCGATATATTTATAGCCATACAAGCGTTATACAATTTGTTTTGTGAAATATCCCCATTTAAAGAAAAAGAGCCATCAATAAACGGCTCTTTGATGAATTGCTTTATTATTCGTCGTTGAGACTTTCGTCATCTTCGCTGGGGTCAAAACCCTGATGCAATTGTTCCGCATCTGCCAGACTGCGGATAGTGTCTTCAATTTCCTGTCTCAGCTCAAGATTTTGGCTGAGGAAATTCTTGGATGCTTCCCGGCCCTGACCGAGCCGCTGGTCTTTGTAAGAATAGAAAGAACCTCGCTTGTCGATAACTTCAAGCGTAGTCGCCAGGTCGAGGATATCGCCCGACTTGGAGATGCCTTCGTTGTACATAATGTCAAATTCTGCGGTGCGGAACGGTGCTGATACTTTGTTTTTCACAACACGGACGCGAACGCGGTTGCCAACGATTTCGGCACCGACCTTGATCGATTGCACACGACGCACATCAAGACGAACAGAGGCATAGAATTTGAGCGCATTGCCACCGGTTGTGGTCTCGGGATTGCCAAACATAACACCGATCTTTTGGCGCAGCTGGTTGGTAAAGACGACAGCGGTTTTGGTTTGACTGATCGCACCGGAGAGCTTACGCATAGCCTGGGACATCAAACGAGCCTGGACGCCCATGGTAGCGTCGCCCATGTCGCCTTCAATTTCAGAACGGGGGACAAGGGCAGCGACCGAATCTACCACGACAAGATCGACTGCACCGGAACGAACCAGCGTTTCTGCGATCTCAAGGGCTTGTTCACCAGTATCGGGCTGAGAGATGAGAAGGTCTTCAACATTTACTCCGCAGCGAGCTGCATAAGTGGGGTCGAGGGCGTGTTCCATGTCAATAAATGCTGCAGTTCCGCCTTGTGCCTGACATTCAGCGACGATGTGCTGGCAAATGGTAGTTTTACCGGAGGATTCTGGACCGTAGATTTCAGTTATTCGAGCTTTCGGGATGCCACCGATACCGAGTGCCATATCCAGTGAGAGTGAGCCTGTAGGAATTGAGGCGACTTCCATGTGGGTGGCTTCTCCCAGGCGCATGATAGACCCCTCACCATACTTTTTTACAATGTCGTGCAGTGCCCGGTCGAGGACAGCTTTTTTTGCTTCCTGCAGATTAGAATCTGTTGTGTTGGTTGTTTTTTTCCTAGTTGCCATGGTAACTCCGGTTATTAATTACTTTTGCCTAAATATAGCACAATTGTTCGATGCGTCAAGGTTTCTTCGCATAGTTAAAACGATTTTGACAGGTATTCCTGACTACAAAATCCTTCGTGCTTCAAGGTAGAAACGTTTATCCCTCGCATGTCCCATGGAGAAAGTTTTTCGTGGAAGAGACCCATCCAAAATGACCGTCTTGAAGAAGTTGTCCTTGGTAATCGGAGGTAGATAAAAGCCGATGTTTCCGGGCTCGCTGGCTAATTTGTCCAGTACATCATCGCCATGGACATAGTCGATCTCTGCTTCGGGGTGATCCTGGATATAGTGATCCAAAAATTCCTGAAGGGTGCCAACCGGAAGATTGCAATCGGGATCCAAAAACTGTAGAACGTAATGCATGTCCGGGGTGATCATTCCAACACTCTGCCCTGACCGGGTTTCATCCACCACTGCGTCTTTCATATCTTCGAAAGTGGCAGCAGGAGACTCCAGAATATGTGGCTCAAAATAAGCTAATAAAGCCTGTCGGAATTCTTCGCCGATATTAAACAATACGCGGTGGATGGGTTCAAACTTCAATGAAGGATCATGAAGATTAACCAGTTCAACCAGTGCAAAGCGAGCAGGATGGTCGGGACCAACTGTCGGTTTAAGCTCTTCCCAAATGGCTTTGGCTGTGGCTAATGAGTGATTACCATCGCCAACAGCGAAGAGAAGGGGAGTCTCATCGGCATCATTAATTTCCCCATACTTTTCACGATATGATTCAGCGCTGATGAGTTCTGCAATGTTTTGGATGACGCCATTGAGCAGGTCTTCATCTTCGATGAAATGTCCTGTTATGTGTCCTGAGCCTTCCATCAGGTCAAAATCGTATGCGATCGGGAGAGCATGTCTCTGCTCAAATACTGGTGTTAAAACCCTCATTTTGGGGTCATCATAGAGAACGAGAATATGTGGCAGCTCCAGCCTGGCGCCACGTCTCACCTGCATACGGGGAGGAAGGCGATCGAGGATCGTGCCTTCGGTGGCACGCACAAGCGATTTTGAGCCTTTGTTATAGTCGTAATTTTCGAGGTCAAGTGCGACGAGTAAACCGGTTTGAATTTCATCTCCAACCGTTCTTTCAACCAAAATAAAACCTTTGTGAGGTTCAAGGATATTGTTGTCGAGATATTCCTGCATTTTGGACTGTGCATAGGCTATCCGTTCGTCCTTTTCAGGACGGTTAAGCCAGGCTTCAGGCAAAATCATATGATAAGTTGATGGGCAATCTCCTGCGAGCTTTTCAACCCGGTCCCAATATTCGGGCTCGGAGGTAAATTGATCGCAGGCGATTACCGCCCATTTGTGCAGGTCAACATCTTTTCCAGGCAACAATATTTCTGGGATTTGAATTCCAATTTTTTCAGCAGTCGTCACGGGAAATTCCTTTCATTTGTCATGAGGTGAGTTTCCTTATTGTAACAGAGCAAACTGAAAATCTGTGTTACTTCTTCTCCAGTTACTTCTTCTCCGGTAAATACACCAAGCCAACCGCACCGGGTCCAACATGGACGCCAATGACTGGACTTAATTCGCTGATAAACTCGTTTTTCACCTTAAATCGCTGTCGGGCTGTTGAGGTAATCTCTTCACTCAATTTAGGGGAATCAGCTGAAAGAACTCCCAGATATTCGATTCGACCCTGTTTCCCGAGGTCAGCCTCAGCGATATCAAACACCCGGCTGATAGCTTTTTTGAAAGTACGAACTTTCTCGAGCGGCTGAATGGCTCCATTTTGTAATTTGAGGATTGGTTTGAGGTTTAGTGCGGTCCCCAAAAAGCGGGCAGCAGCACCAATTCGACCACCTTTGTGTAAGTATTCGAGCGTATCGACTACGAACAAGGTTTGGATCCGTTCGGAAACATCTACAGCGATATTTTTACATTCCAGCAGAGAGGCACCTTTGAGGGCAGCGTCTGAGGTCATTTGAGCCATGATCGCCAGGGGCATGGATGCCTGCAAAGAGTTCAGTATGATCAACCTGTCTTTCGGCAAACCTTCTGCACCCTGAATCGCAGAATCCCAGGTGCCGGATATTTTGGAAGAAATCACCAGGGTAAGGATGTCATATCCTTCATCCAGAAGCTTTTTGTAAACCTCGCTAAACGCACCAGCAGAAGGCTGGGAGGTGGTAGGAAGCGTCTTCGATTTTTTTAACCGGGAGTAAAAACCTTCGTTTGTAATATCAATTCCGTCCAGGAATGTTTCACCATCCCAATTGACTGACAAGGGAACGATGGTCAGGTTTTGTTCGTTGGCAATCGCTGGGGGGATTGCGGTGGTGCTATCTGTGACAATTGCTACTCTGTTCATTTTATTATCTCCTTTCGAATAAAACACCAGATTGTTAGTTGAGTTTCATATAAGCCTGGATTTGGGTCAATTATTTGTAGATTGAGGTATGATAAGAAAAAATTGATGAGAATGACTAATGTTTGAGAACCTGTCTGAAAAACTTACTGCTGTTTTTGACAACCTGAAACGGCGTGGAAAATTGAGCGAAGAAGATGTTGATCTTGCCATGCGCGAGGTTAAACTTGCGCTTCTCGAAGCCGACGTTAACTATGCTGTCGTTCGCTCGTTTACCAACCGGGTGAAAGAACGCTCAATCGGCGTTGAGGTATCTAAAGCGCTTAACCCTGCACAGCAAGTGATCAAGATCGTTAATGATGAGTTAATCCACACTCTTGGTGAACCTGTTGAGCTCAATTTGAAAGGCGAGAAACCTCATGTGATCATGTTGGTTGGGCTGCAGGGCTCCGGTAAAACAACAGCAGCCGCAAAAATCGCCAGGCGATTACGTTCAGCCGGCGAGCGGGTTATGCTGGTGGCAGCAGATATATACCGACCAGCTGCGATCAAACAACTTCAAACCCTGGGGGAGCGTGTTGAAATCCCTGTTTTCACCTTGCCAGGAGCAAAACCAGTTCAGATCGTTAAGGAAGCCTGGCAGTCAGCCCGAAAAGGTGGTCACAGTGTGTTGATTATTGACACTGCCGGGCGTTCGCAGCTTGACGACGAGTTGATGGATGAACTTAATGGCATACAACAGGCAGTCCCGAGCAATGAGATATTGCTGGTGGTAGATTCGATGATCGGGCAGGAAGCCCTTAATGTAGCAAAGGGATTTCATTCTGTTATACCAGTCTCGGGTTTAGTATTTACGAAGATCGATGGCGATGCCAGAGGTGGGGCAGCAATTTCAATTCGTGAGGTCACCGGAATCCCGATCAAATTCCTGGGAACTGGTGAAGGCCTGGATGCACTTGAAGTTTTTGACCCGACCCGGATTTCCAACAGAATATTGGGGATGGGTGATATTCTTGGACTGATTGAAAAAGCAGAAGCCGCTTATAGCGGTGAGATGGATGCCAAAGAAACCGAGCGGATGCTGGCAGGGCAGTTTACCCTCGAAGATTTCGCAAAACAACTCCGGCAAATGAAAAAAATGGGGCCGATCTCGCAATTGTTTGGCATGCTGCCTGGTCAATTAGGAACTGTCGCAAAGAATGTGGACCCGAATGAAGCCGAAGATCAGTTAAAATCTGTAGAAGCTATCATTGATTCAATGACCCCGGCAGAAAGACGAGATCCAAAACTTCTTAACGCAAGCCGACGACGCAGAATTGCAGCTGGCTGCGGCAAGGAAGTTCAGGACGTTAATCGATTAATGAAACAATTCAGAGATATTCAACGTGTGATGAAGACTTTCCAAAAATCGGGTGGTCGTGGTAATATTAACAGGTTATTTGGATAATTGCGGATTTGGATAAGGATATGCTCCTTCAGCATCTCTCAACCTTAGACAGAAGCCGAATTAATATTTTTTGATAAGAAAACAAGGAGCAATATTTAAGATGGTACGTATTCGCTTACGCCGGGTTGGATCAACCCATCAACCTCACTATCGTGTGGTGGTTGCTGATAAAGAAAGTCCGCGTGACGGTCGGTTTATTGAAATCGTTGGTTCATACAATCCCCGTACAGAGCCAGGAACAATCGAGTTAAAGGAAGAAAGAATCTATCATTGGTTAAGTGTAGGTGCACAGCCCTCTGATTCAGTGCAAAAACTCTTCAAGATTGTAAAGTTAGATGAACGATTCGAACGTTTCAAAGCCGGTGAAGATCAAAAGGTTCTGACCGAAGAGGCCGAGAAAGTTTATAAAGCTCGAGCTGATAAAGTCAAAGCCAAATAGTTCTGATAAAAGGTAAATAAGATGTCACAAAATAACCTCTACAGTCTGTTGGAATACCTGGCGAAATCTATCGTCAACAATCCAGACGATGTCACTGTTGAGGAACACGTCACTGGTAAGGTCGTGCATTTAGACCTGTATGTTCACCCTGAAGATATCGGACGGGTGATCGGCAAGCAAGGTCGGGTTGCCAATTCTATTCGTGCAATTCTGAGGGTTGTGGCAGCCAGGAATGGCAAACAGGTCGAAATGGATGTTATTGACCGTGCCTGATCCAGCCATGGATGATCAAAATATTAAAGCCGCAGGCTCGTCATCGAAAAACGAGCCTGCTTACTTATTAATCGGAAAGCTTCAAAAAACCCATGGTATTAAGGGAGAAATCGCAATGCGGGTTCACACCCAGTTTCCGGAGAGAATTCGCGTTGGGAAAGGTGTTTACCTTGGCGAAGCTAAGAATGAGATGATCATTGCTTCGATTCGCAAAAAAGCAAATCTGCTTGTAATTGGGTTTGTTGGTATAGAAAATCCTGAAGATGCCTCAAAACTCACCAACTATGAAGTGTTTACTAAAACACGCAACTTGCCACAACTTCCCGAAGGTCAGTTTTATCATCATCAGCTGATTGGTTTGAAAGTTTGGGAAGGACAGGAATTTTTGGGAGAGCTGACGGAAATCATGGAAACCGGTGCGAATGATGTCTATGTGGTTCAGCAACCTGATGGAAGAGAGTTATTAATCCCTGCAATCCCAGATGTGATTAAAGAGATTAACCTGGAAGATGAGACTATGATCGTCGAACTTTTAGAAGGATTGCGTGATTGAACAACGAAGAAATTTATTGGCTCGCTTTCAGTACAGTCCGCGGTATAGGGGCAGTCCGATTTCGTAAACTACTCGACTTTTTCGGTGAACTTTCCAGAGCATGGACCGCAGACAAAGTTGAATTGATTACTGCTGGTTTGACTGAAAAGGCGGCTAATCAAGTGTTGGAAGCCCGATCTACCCTGGACCTGAACAGAATTGAACCCGATCTGGATAAGAAGGGAATTGAGTATCTGACCTGGAATTCCCCTGCTTATCCAAAATATTTACAAGAAATCTCTCAACCTCCTCCGGTTCTTTATTTTAAAGGCACTATCACTCCTGCTGATGACATTGCCATAGCCATTGTTGGAACAAGAAATGTGACAAAATATGGCAAGCAGATTACAAAAGATACTGCTGCATACCTGGCTGGAAACGGAATCACGGTGGTTAGCGGACTGGCACGTGGAGTGGATGGGATTGCTCACAAAGCAGCCCTGGAAGCAGGAGGGCGCACTCTGGCAGTTTTAGGGTCTGGTGTTGATGTGATTTATCCACCCGAACACCGGCAGCTGGCTAACGAGATTATAAAAAATGGAGCGATTATCAGCGATTATCCCCCGGGAACCAAGCCGGATGGAATCAACTTCCCGGCCCGAAATCGCATTATCTCAGGGCTAACAAGTGGTACGGTTGTTATAGAAGCCGGGGAACGAAGCGGCGCGCTTATAACCGCGAAATTTGCGCTGGAGCAAGGCCGGGATATTTACGCTGTTCCAGGTTCGGTTCTCTCTCAATTGAGCAAGGGAACAAACCAGCTTATTGCTGAAGGTGCCATGCCAATGACCAACCCTGCGATAATAACCGAGGCGATGAATCTTAAAAGCGAGACTGTCAAACCAAAACGTGATCGGATTGTGTTGACGTCGAATGAGGCAAATATCCTTCGCGTGCTTGGGAATGAGAGCCTGCACATCGATGAGATATGTGCCAAAACCTCTATGGGGATTGAAAAACTGACCGCAGATCTGACCATGATGGAATTAAAAGGGATCATCGAACGTGATAAAGGGATGGAATATCATCGTATCCAGAATTGGGATATTGGATAGATTAATGCCTGGGGGTTGATTAAACACGCTACGCTTAATTCTTGACAAAATATTGAATATGGTATGATATTGCCCGACTGGGTGGAAATACCGGAAGTCTGGGAGTAGTTATTATGGAAGCTTATTGTCTTAAATGTAAAGAAAAACGTGAGATTGAGAATCCGCTGGCAGGTTTTAATGCTCGGGGTGGTCCGGTGACAACCGGTAGTTGTTCCGTTTGTGGAAGCAAAATGTATCGTATGGGGAATACACCTGCCCATGACGGACTTGAAAAACCTGTTATCGATGTCACGGCGAAACCTGCTGTTAATAAAACCTCAACTGGAAAGAAAACGTCGAAAAAGAAGCCAGCAGGTAAAAACTCAAACAAGGGGAAGGCAGCTAAAACAATCCGCGCTTCAGGGAAGCCGCTGGTGATTGTGGAATCGCCGGCAAAAGCAAGGACGATCGGTCGGTTTTTGGGCAAGGATTACGATGTTGTTGCTTCTGTCGGACATGTCAGGGATTTGTTGAAATCACAGCTGAGCGTTGATGTCGAAAACAATTTTGAACCCAGGTACCGTGTCCCTAATGAAAAGAAGGACGTTGTCAAGCAGATTAAAGAGCTGGCAGGCAAGAGCAAACATGTAACCCTTGCAACTGACCCCGATCGTGAGGGGGAAGCGATTGCCTGGCATTTGATGGAGTCAGCAGAAATTGACCCCGCTAAAATTGACCGTGTTGTGTTTCATGAAATTACGCGGGACGCAGTTGCTGGTGCTTTTGCCAACCCGAGACAACTGGATATGGACCTGATCGATGCCCAGCAAGCCCGTAGAATTTTGGACAGGCTGGTAGGTTACAGTGTTTCACCGATTTTGTGGGCGAAAGTTAAGGGGCGTCTTTCCGCGGGACGAGTCCAGTCAGTTGCTTTGCGCCTGGTTGTGGAGCGAGAGCGTGAAATTGATGCATTTATTCCCCAGGAATACTGGTCTATTCATGCCTTGTTGAATCCAGACGGAAGCGACAAGGAATACCTGGCAAAACTGGCCAAAGTTAACGGGCAAACCGTAAACATGGGTCTGAAAAACGAAGACAGTGCAAAAACTCTTGTTGAAAAGATGGAACAAGCAACCTATTCAATAGGCGCGATCAACATAAGTAATAAAAGCATTCGACCAGGGGCACCATTTATAACCAGCACATTGCAGCAAGAAGCCTCACGTCGTTTAGGTTTTCAAACGAAACGAACCATGGCTCTTGCACAGCAGTTGTATGAAGGAATCGACCTGGGCAATAGTGAAGAAACCGGTCTGATTACATACATGCGTACAGACTCTGTACAGGTATCTGCTGAATCAGTCCGGGAAGCCCGCTCTTATATCAGTAAAAATTACGGTGATGATTATTTACCTGAAACGCCACCGCAATATCGAACCCGGTCTGCATCTGCACAGGAAGCACATGAAGCGATACGTCCAACCTCTGTAAGCAGGGATCCTCAAAGTTTGAAGAATCATCTGACAAGGGACCAATACTTGCTCTACCGACTGATCTGGCAGAGATTTGTCGCGAGCCAGATGAAGCCGACAGTCCTGGAGATCACAACTGTGGAGGTTGAAGGGAAACATGCTTCTGATAGCTATCAGCTGCGTTCAAGTGGCACCCGGGAAGTGTTCGCAGGTTTTAAAGCAGTATACCGTTATGAAAAAGCAGATGATGAAAATGGCGAAGAAGAAAATGTTGATCTTCCTCTTGAAGTAATGAGCGTTGGTCAGAAGCAAAACCTGGTTCGTCTTGACCCGGCTCAACATTTCACACAGCCACCACCGCGCTATTCGGAGGCAACATTAGTCCAGGCACTGGAAGAAAATGGAATTGGCAGACCTTCGACATACTCGCCAATCATTTCGACTATTCAAAGCAGGGGATATGTAAGCCGCGAGAACAAACGCCTTTATCCGACTGAAATTGGTTACCTGGTTAACGACCTGGTGGTTGAATATTTCCCAGGCGTAGTTGATCTTGGTTTTACATCGAAAATGGAAGATGAGCTGGATAAAATAGCGGATGGAGAAATTCCCTGGGTTGAAGTTATCCGTAATTTCTACACACCATTTTCGCTGGAACTTGAAAATGCTCGCAAGCATATGCCAATGACCAAGCTTGAACCCGAAAAAATCGGCAGAATCTGCCCGGAAGACGGGGGAGAACTGGTTATCAGAAACGGAAAATTTGGCAAATTTATCAGTTGTTCTAATTTTCCGGCATGTCGATATACAGAACCACTATTAGAAAAAATCGGAGTGACTTGTCCGAAATGTGGGCAGGGTGATGTGGTCGAAAAGCGCACAAAACGCGGCAGGAAGTTCTACGGATGTTCCCGTTATCCCGAATGTGATTTCTCTGCCTGGGATAAACCGATCGGGAAGAGTTGCCCAAGCTGTGGTGGTGTATTGGTGGAAAAACCCAATAATACATCAGCATGTCTGGAGTGTAACAAGAGATATCCGTTGGACGATCCTGAATAACACTCTGGTATGAAACATGCACCAATTTTGACATCAAGTTTTACAATGAGGTGCAGATATGGATAAAATCAAATCCTTTCTCCGGGAAAAATTACAGGAGCCCCGCAACCTGGCAATTGCTGCAGGGTTGACAGGACTGATCATAGGTTTGTTTTTTGCCTATGTGATTTTCCCTGTTCAGTGGACCGATGCGTCTGCGGAAAATCTGAGAGCAGATTTGCGTATCGATTATCTGCGGAATGCAATTACGACGTTCACCTTGACTGGCGACCGGTCGAAAGCGCTGCAGGCATATACCGAATTGGGTA